>Ga0209628_10001050_pt1 | contig 17457 bp, 14 predicted proteins | sample TergutCu122P4_FD_187285 | JGI IMG/M metagenome (GOLD analysis project Ga0209628, IMG submission 187285) | Cubitermes ugandensis P4 segment gut microbial communities from Kakamega Forest, Kenya - Cu122 P4 (SPAdes) (version 2) | ecosystem: Host-associated > Arthropoda: Insects > Digestive system...
CGAGAGGACTTGCAATAGCGCGCCCTTAGTAGCCAAGGGTAATCCACGATACTGCGCCCTTATTTTCCAATCGGTATGGAAATAAGGGCGCCGTATTGATGGTGCCACCGGTGCTACTAAGGGCGCGAAATCTCGAACGGAACATTCCACTGAACCGTTTGAAAAACACTCGGCCCGCATTTTTTGGACATCTTATTTTTTGACAGTTTCTAAGCGGTAACCCCGGTGGTAACGTGAAAACCGCTTACTCCGTGCGCGGCTCTGATTGCGTTTCAACGGAAACATCCCGCTCGCAGGGAATTGCGAACGGGATGCTTTCTGCAATCTTACGATTGCGACTCTGAAAAACTACTCTTAGAACTTCACGATCGTCGAAACTCCAAAGCCGAGTTGGTCGTTCTTACTATTAGGATATTTTAGCGCGTTGAACACTTTCGCGTCGCAGTAATCATACCGGATTTCCGGGCGAACGACAAGCCAGTTGTTTGGCGTCCAGTTCGTGCCAAGCGTGAATTCGTAAAGGTTCACGTCGCCACTAGTACTATTTCCCCAAAGTCTTGCATCAGACGCATGCGCCCACTCGCCGCGGAGACCAAACGCCCAGCAACGGTTCAGCTTGTAAATCAATTCCTGGTTGATCCCGTAACCGGCAAAACGGTCTTGTGGGACACTGAATCTATCACTATTGGTATTACTGAGAACCCATTCGAAGGTGTAATCCCAGCAACGATTCGGTTTAATGCCAATCACGAACGATTGAACGAAATAGTCCTTGTCCAGGCTTGGTCCTCCCCGATCGTTGTATTTGCCCATCAAGACGCCGTATCCGAAATTGACTTTGCGAGTGACTTTGTAATCGAACCCGAACAGGGCGGCGTTATTGTCGGCGTTGGCAAACGTGGAACAATCATGAGAACTTACCGTGAAATCTTCGCCACAGGTCCAACCACCGTAGGCGGTGAGCCGCGAATTGACATCCCAAGTCGCTACCGCACCGGTCTGTGTGATCGGGAGAAGCCCATGCACGTAGGAGGTGCTGTAGAAAAAGCGATTCGGTGACATGATCGCACCACCTTCGAGCGGCGTGTAGAACTTACCGAGTTTTACGCTCAAGTTCCGATAGCCGACTTCTCCATAAGCTTGCGGAAGCGAAGCGAGGTAATCCCCTTTGCCCCAACGTTCATTAACGAGCGTGAAAGAAGCGGGGTCACGCCTGAAGTACTCCAAGCCGTTGGACTGCGTGAAAAACGCATCGGTACCGTACATGAAATCGATCCGTCCGCCGACGTCCCAACCGCACCGAGCATTCAGCTTTTTGCCGAAATAACCGTACAATTGATTCATCTGGAGGTCCGCCATCCGAGCCGGGCCGAGAAGTGCGGTGTTACCGGAAATTGAGGCCCAGCCTTCGCCCGCCGGTTTCGAGCCGTCATACCAATTCTTTTGTCCGTGGTTGTTTCCGTAGAGTCCGGCTTCAAAATGTCCGCCGTAGAACCAGAGGGAAGACACTTTTCCACATCCGAGGTCGCAACCCGAGGGGTCGCAAGGATTGTCGCACTGGTTCGCCTGTGCGGACGCAGTGAGGGCAGCCAACAGTAACGCACCGACCCCAATGCAAGTTTTTAACATCTTTGTCATAATTTTTTTCTCCCTTGAAATGGTTAGTTTCCATGAAACGCATTGAAACCGCATTGGAGTTGAGATTCCCAACGCTCACGAATCATCGAACCAAGGGGAGTGAAAAACTCAAGAATTTTTAGGGCAACGATACGATGCACAGTATCGAAATATCAAGAATTTTGAGGTTTTGAGGCACAAACGCTACAACCGGACCTTGCGGACAGGGGGCAGACGGCAGACGGCAGACGGCAGACGGCAGGGGGCAGACGGCAGGTGGCAGGTGGCAGACAGCAGAATCTGCCGTCTGCTATCTGCCGTCTGCCGTCTACTCCTTACTTGTCCAAATTATCCCATTCGATACCGACTCGTCGCAGAGCGTAGCCCATTTCTTTGAGGTAATCGCCGTAGCCGAGCATCCAGTGGAAGCCGTGCATCCGCTCCGCCAGAGCCTCCGACGGATACTTGTACTTGAGGTCGATTTGCGTGGTGCAGATCGGCCGGTGCGGCGCATCAATGACCTCGCCGGTCATACCGAACCAGCTTTTCGACTCGAAGTCGGGCGAAATCGCCGTGAAACGTGTTCCCTTGGGGAAATCCACTTTGGGCGCGGCACCGTAATCCGATTCGTAGTGCGTAACAATACGGGTCGGTTCGAGCTTTTTGCCGTCCATCTTTCGAGGTGCCGTGCAGTGCGCAAACGTGAGGAACTGTTCATGCGGAAAGCACGGATTGCAAAGGAACACCGGTTTTCCCGTGATATTCCCCAACAACACGCCCGAAGGAATGACCACGAAGTCCGATTCGCAAAACGCCAGGTAGCCGTCGTCGTTGAGCGTGGACAGCGTCAAGCAAGCGGCGGTGCGGGCCACTTCCATGACCGTTCCCATACAGCCGTGAATCGTGAGATTCCGGCAACCGGCTTCGGCCATGATTTGGCGGAACACCTTGTCGAGCAGGAAACAGTTGACGATGAAATCCCAGTCCACTTTCGTGCTGAACGGCGTGTTCGGTTCCCATTTCGTTCCCGGGATTTTCATGTACGCCTCGGCACGTTTGGTCGCCAGTGCCATTGCGGCGGAATCGGCTTTGGCCGCTTCGATCAGCTTGGCGAGTTCCGGATAGGAAATGTCAAGGTATTGGTATCCCCAGATTTCTTCCGCCTTTTTGGGAACCACACCCGCCGGCTGTGCCCAAGCCCCGGCCCCGCCGATGGTGATGATTTTCGAGTTTTTCGCGTTTTTCAAACCGCACAACGACCGAAGCCGCCAGGTCAGTTCGTCGAGCGAGTCGGTAACGATGTCTTCCGGCAAGATGTGCGGCACCCGTTGCCCGTCGGTATGCTGCCGCAAAAAGCGGGGGGACACGATCTCGTATTGCAGGTAAACCGGTCCGCTTCTCCAGCGTTGGAAGATAATGGTATCTTTTTCGACGCTTTTGATCGCATCCATTCCATGACCGGCACCGTAGATGAGGAGCAAATCCGCCTTGGCCACGTCGGGATGATCGACCATGCTGCCGATGTTGTCGTTTGCGACGCTTACTTCCATGAACTCGACCGGGAAATCCGCCGACTTTTTGATACCGGCCAGCTCAGTGTTAATTCTTGCGATCTCTTCTTTGGCGGCTTCTTCGGTATGAATTCCCCCCCAGTTGCGCCAAGACCCGCGATCACGGCGTTGCGGCAAGCTGTGCAAAAGAATCGGCTTAACGACGAGCGGCACACGTTCGGCAGGCATTGGGATTTCTGCAGACGCGGCCCCCATGAGAACCGAATTCCAGGACAGACCGCCCAGGACGCCGGCGGCAGCGGTCGTTCCGGCAATAAACGTGCGGCGGTTGAGTTGAAATACCGATTCCGGAACGCTCGGTTTCGACGGTGGACAACAATGACACTGAACATTTTTTTCCATAATATTCTCCTCGAAAAAGTAAGGGGTTAATCGTAAGTCAGAATCCACGAAAAACGACAATCCCGGGAGTATAGCAAACATTCTTCCAAAAAAACACCCCTTTCCGAAGAAAAAACGGTCCGTCGACGAGTTTTCCGGTCGGTGTGCTTTTTTTCCGGCCCTCTTGCTTTCCTCTCCTCATTTTCCTAAAACGGAAACGGTACACGGTTGTTTCAACCATCGCTGCATGTTGCGTTCGACTCAGCGTTTCCCCCTTTTCGTTTACTAAACCTCTGACGGAATTTGATGAAAAGAGAATCTCAACCCCAGCTTTTTCCAACGTTTGACCGGGTGGAACACGGCGACTGTGTGGAACGAATGAAGAAATTGCCACCGGGTTGCGTCGACTTGGTGTTTGCAGACCCGCCGTTCAACATCGGGTACGATTACGACAAGTATTCCGACAAACTTGAGACGGACGAATATCTGGACTGGTCGAAAACCTGGATGACCGAAGTTTACCGTGTTTTGAAAGCGAATGGGACGTTTTGGCTGGCCATCGGCGACGATTACGCCGCCGAATTGAAAGTCCTTGCGACTCGGGAACTCGGTTTCACCTGCCGCAGTTGGGTGATCTGGTACTACACGTTCGGCGTTCACTGTTCCAGAAAGTTTACCCGGTCGCACACCCATCTTTTTCATTTCGTCAAAAACGCAAACTCTTTCACGTTTAACGACGAGGAGATTCGCGTTCCCAGTGCACGGCAATTGGTCTACGCCGACAAGCGGGCCAATCCCAAAGGACGGGTTCCGGACGACACTTGGATTCTCCGTCCGCACGACGTTGCCGAAAGTTTTTCCGACGACAAGGACGTTTGGTTTTATCCTCGTGTTTGCGGAACGTTCAAGGAACGAACCGGTTGGCATTCCTGCCAGATGCCGGAGCAGGTTCTCGGTCGAATCATCAAAGTCTCGTCAAACCCGGGCGAAGTGGTGCTTGACCCGTTTCTCGGAAGCGGTTCGACGGCCTGTGTTGCGAAAAAATTGGACCGGCGGTATCTCGGCTTCGAATTATCCGGCGATTACCTTGACCAAATTCGAAATCGTTTGGATAATATCTCCGTTGGCGATCCGCTTACCGGCACAGAGAATCCCCTGTTTTCCGTACCAACAACCGAAAACGGAAGAAAATTAAATAAGAAATGAGAAATTGTAAAACTTGATTCATAATTCGTAATTCGTAATTCATAATATGACAACCCGAATCAAACTGAATGCAGCTCGTTTGAAAGAAATGGAGCTTGAGAAGAAACTGCAATTGAGCACATCGGAGCTTGGTTTGCCGATTCGAACGACCAACTGTTTCGACGAACTGGGAGTCACGACGATCCGCGAGCTGCTCGAATGTTCACCGGAAAAACTGTTGTCGGTCCCGAATTTTGGAGGCAAAACGCTTGAAGAAGTGTACAAAGCACTCGAAAAACTTGGTTTTTATCGCAAAGGCCGGGAACCGAAAACGGAATAACCTTTTTTTGATGATCGCCGCACAGGGTGCGGCGGCAAACCCTCCACTCCCCATGAACAACCCGGCAATTATCGGCCCTTACCAATGCGGTCGCGGTGAACGTTTGTTGCTCATCGCCGGTCCTTGCGTCTTGCAGGAACAGGTCCTTGATCCGATTGCGGAAAAACTCGTTTCGCTTTCAAGGGAATTTCCGGTCAACGTTGTGTTCAAAGGTTCGTTCGACAAAGCGAACCGGACGAGCATCCACGGTTTTCGCGGTCCCGGCCTCGAAAAAGGCTTGGAAATGCTTGCTTATGTACATCACAAATACGGTTTGCCGACGACGACCGACATTCACGAATCGTATCAGGCGGAACCGGTTGGGCAGATTTGCGACCTGATCCAGATTCCGGCGTTTTTGGCCCGGCAGACCGACCTGCTCATTGCCGCCGCGCAAACAGGCAAAGCGGTCAACGTGAAAAAAGGGCAGTATCTTGCACCGTCTGACATGAAACACGTTGTTTCCAAACTCGAAGCAAGCGGTTGCCCGAACATTTTACTCACCGAACGGGGAACGTTTTTCGGTTACGGTCGCCTGGTGAATGATATGAGTGCGTTGGTCGAGATGCGAAATCTCGGAACGCCGGTCGTTTTCGATGCGACGCACAGTGTTCAGCGGCCGGGCGGACTTGGACATGCGACCGGAGGAAACCGCGAGATGGTTCTTCCTCTCGCCCGGGGAGCCGCCGCCGTTGGAATCGACGCACTGTTTATCGAAACGCATCCGAATCCGGACGAATCGCCCAGCGATGGTCCAAACATGATTCCCCTCGATGGTTTGGAAACACTTCTGAAAACGATTTTGGAAATCCAAAAAATCCAATCCTGCTGAACACTTTCGCTTACTTCACCAATTGCATTTCGACAAGGTTCAACCGGGTACCATCGTCGATTCCATTGGGAAAATCGACGACAATCGTCAGTTTTTTAACACCAGTGAGATTGACGTTCAGCGGAACCGCTGAAGAATCACCGCGAATCGTCGCTTCGTACAAAATCGTGTCGCCGCTCAAAAACGTGAGTTTCACACGACCGTTCGGACGGGTTCGGTCGTCGATCCCGGCAAGGCCCCGAAGCGTTTTGTAATCGTCCGTCCAGGAAAACTCCAAGACCGTCCTGGCCGAAAGCGTATAGCCAACCGGGTAAACCTTTCTGTCAAGTTGTATTCCCCGAAGCGTTTGTAAGGGAAATTGTCTTGGTTTTTTCAACCGTCCCGACCCGGAATCGCCCTGCAATGATTCGTCGTTCGTTGTCGCCTCGGTACGTTCCAGAATGGATTTTGCAAACTGTTGCCAAAGAAGAAGCGGTTCTTGTTCTCTTTGCTCCGTCCAGACAACCGCCGGGGTATACTGCACGGAAACCGGCGTCGATTGAAGAAGCGGAAGGGTGTTCGTTTTCGTGAAATCCGTCGACTCCCAGTCGGAAAACGGCGTTGTTCCCTCAATTCCCAAGACGGTTTTCCAACGGAAACGCTCTTGATCCCGGTCAAACGTCAGTTCGGCCAACTCCCACGAGGTTCCGTCCCGCTCCGTTGTCCGGCAAAACGGCAACGCCGTTTCCGGCGAATCGTTTTGGTGAAAAAGCAGGCCGACGATCTTTTTACGTGGAATCGCAAGAACCTCGTCGTCCAATTCGAATTGAACCGTCTCCGGACCGATTTCACGGACAATTCCGCCGTAATAGTCCCAGGCGTTGCCTACGGTGATAAGCAATCGATCTTCAGCGGACCGCGTTTGTCGGATTTTTTGAATTTCCTCCGGCATTCCGTCGGCGATTTTTCCGAAAGGGATGGAAAAGAGAACCCCTTCGACAAGCTCAAGCCGGAACGAAAATTTTGCTCCGCTTGCCCGAGTCAAATGAAGCGTTTGATTCGCAACGCTCAAATCGGAAGCGACGATCCGGGAACCGTCCCGCAAATGGACGACGAGGAATAATTCCGGAGCGTTCGGCGTCCCGGCGGTCTCTTCCGAATGGAGTTTCAGTATTTGGCCCGGCGAAAACTCCTGCGTTTCGGTCCCGGACGAAAGCACCACTTTTTCCGCTGTCAGCTGCAACAAGGTTCCGCTTGACGCTTTGCCGTCAATGTCAACCACCTTGACGCCACCTTCTGAAATGGTCGTGAAGAGGAACAAAACGCAAGTGATAAGCGGTAGGTGAAAAGTGGTAAACCGATGTTCAATACGATCCGCATCGTTCCCGGCTGCCATTGGTCCCCGTTTGTTTTTGCAGAGTACGGCCTGACTCATATTTCGATCTTCCTCTCTTGGGCATCGATTTGTTCTTGCGAGAAAAGCGGACCACGGTTACAGCCGGGACAAAATTTCGCCGTTTTTTTCCAACTGTTCGCCGTTTCGAGGTTGCGTTTCCAGAACGGCCAGGTTCGACATTGCACCGGTCGGGATTCGTAGACCCGGCACGTTTTTTTCGCCGGGTCGAAAAGGCAACAATCGCCTTCTTCGAATTCGGCGAGCGATTTACCGAGACCGGGGACCGTGCGAACGAACGTCGATTCGAATCGGAAACGGTCGAATCCGAGTTCGGCGGCGATTTGTTTGATTTCTGTTTCCGAAACCCAAACATACCCCGGCTCACCGGTGCAGCAACGGCCACACTGTTTACACTGAAATTGCAGACCGGATTTATACCAGGGTTCAGACATGGAATAGAGGATCGAGGATCGGCCAAACGGTTGCCGGAAATTGCAGTCCACCGAAAAGAACGGTGCAAACGTACTCCCTAAAACACAAAATCAATCGAATTGATTCGTTCGGCCAGCTTGTCCATGAGTTCATCTTCGGCGGTTTCCGTTTCCGCCTGGTACGTTACGGAAAACCGCAAAAACGCTCCGGCGTCGTCCCAGGGGACCGTGCAAATGGAGTGTTGCGTAATCAAAAACTGACTTGCTGCTTCGGCATTCTGAAACGTTGGACCGTTTTCCACACCTTGCGGTGCTTTGACGTACAAAAAATACGTTCCGCCAGGCATCTCACACTGAAAGCCGAGTTCGTTGAGCGTGTCGACCAGCTTCTCCAGACGACGCCGGTACTTGCGACGGGTTTCGTTGAGAATCTCGTCGTTGTCCAAAGCGACAACCGCCGCTTTCTGGACCGCAAGAAATTGGCCGCTGTCCGTGTTGTCTTTCACGTCGGAAAACGCCCGAACAATGAGCGGATTGCCGCAGACCCAGCCGATACGCCAGCCGATCATGTCCCAGCCTTTGGAAAGCGAATGAATCTCGACGCCCACCTCCTTCGCACCGGGAACAGAAAGAAAACTGAGCGGTTCACCACGAAACTGGAACGGCAAATGAGCGGCGTCCTGGACGACGACGATGTTGTGTTTCTTTGCGAACCCGATTACCTTTTCAAAAAACTCAGCCGTTGCAACTTGTCCGGTCGGGCTGTTCGGGTAATTGATGACAAGCAGCTTCGCCCTTTGTCTCACGTCGTCCGGAATACCGTCCAGATCAGGATAAAAACCATTGTCCGCGTTGAGCGAAAGCGGGTGAACGATTCCGCCGAGGTATTTCGTATGCGTACCGGCAACCGGGTAGCCGGGCACGGTCATCAGCGTTACATCGCCGGGATTGATGAACACTTTCGGAAAAATCGAAAGGGCCGACTTGGAGCCGATGCAATGGTTGATTTCCGTTACAGGATCAAGCGTAACGTTCAAACGCCGCTGCATGAACCTCGCCGCAGCCTCTTTGAATTCGAGGCAACCGTTGTCGGCGTAACCGCGATTGACGAGCAGATTCGCTTCGGTCGTAAGTGCATGCCTGACAACGGGATCGGCCATGGAATCGTTTTCACCGATCCCGAAGTCCAGAAGCGGTCGGTCCGGAAAGTCGGCGAGTGCTTTACGCTTGGCTCGCTTGATCTTTTCGAACTTGTAAATATCGGTTCCTTTACCGTAATTCGCTCCGCCGATCCGGTCGGCAAACAATTCTTGAAAATAAGGATCGCTCATGTTAAATGAGAAATGGGAAATGAGAAATGAGAAATCATTTAACCGCCGCACCCTGTGCGGCGATTTCCGTCATTTTAAGTTAAAAACCAAGGTCAATCTCCTTCACCCCGTTGTAGGATTTTCCGTTGACGATGATTTTTTCCAAACCCGGCATTTGCGGGACATGGAGGATGATTTTGTTCGGCTTTTCCCGCCAGTTTGCGGTGAAGGAAACGTTAAGCGTTTTCCCGTCGGCACTACGGCGGAACTTGAGGTTCACCGGTCCAAACTCCGTGGGCATTTTCTCAAACCGGGTCTCCTCTTCCGAGCTTATCCAGGCGTGAGGGCAAAGCCGCATCAGGTGCAGATCGCCGTGAGACAACTGGTCGTCGATCACCGACAGTTTGGCAAAGTAAAACGCGAGCGGGAAAGCACACATGGTACCCTGGATGGCGTGGCGGTGTTCACAAGAAATGTACGTATTCTGTGAAATCGCTCCAACCATGATACTGTACATCCCTTCAAGGAATTTTTGGCGGTCCCCCAGTTGCCAACTGTGAAAGACGTTCCAACTGTAGCACGGTTCGCAGGTGGACATCTCGTGGATAAGCAACGGACGGTCACAGGCGGCGTGGTGCAACTTACCATCGCCAATCCAAAGTTTCCAGTTGGGGCCTTCACGGAAGAAATCGACCACGTCCACCATGATGGGATCGTCGGCTTCCATCAGTTCAGCCCACACGAGCACCATAGGACCGGTGTCCAGGTAAAAAGGTTCGAACGAAAAGATCGGCGCATTGGACATGAAGGTCGAGGGTTTGTACCGCTCTCTCCCTTGCGAATCGATCCAGTGTGGTCCTTCTTCGGCGATTTTGCGGTACTCCCGAACGAAGGTTTCCTTGTATTTTTTCAGGAACTCCCTGTACTCGGCAGCTTTCGGGTGTTTTATTTTTTCGAACAACCGCACCGTTGTCAGCATCCCTTTGTAGTTCCAAGCCAGGTTCCAAACCGCCTGTAACGGAACACTCTCATCGGTTGCCACCGCCGGAGGCAGCAATCCTTCCACCCCTCCGTGACCGGTCGCCGCCGAATACTCCATGATGAAATCGCACGCTTTTTCGAGCGGCCCGGTCCAGTGGTCGATAAATTCCTTGTCGCCCGTTAGCAGGCCGTGTGTCGCCAATTGGTACATCACCGCGCCATGGTCCGTCAGCCAGTCAATCGACGTGAGTGTCTTGGGGGTGCTAAAATAGCCGTCGTGGAGTTGATAGGCACTTCCCGGTGCCTTTACCGTCCCCTGGTTTTTGTAGAATATTTCGGAATACTTCTTCGTCTTCTCAAAATCTCCCATCTGGTCGATGAACATGTGACTCACCATCGAAGTGGGCGTCGCCCAGAGTGCGTCGTATCCCCATACGCCGGTAAGGTACGAATATTCCTTCGTGTTATGATCCCGTTCGGCAACGACAGACGCGAATTTCATGTTCTGCTCCAACGCTTCATTGAAGAAAGGTTCGGGAACATGGATCGTGGCGACCGTGTCGGACTTGGAACTCCAATACCGGTCGCTCATGGCCAACGCACCGTCGTAGCCTAACGCCAGTTCCCGGTCGATCTCTTCACGCGGCTGCGGAAGCATCGGCACGAGAAGGTCCACGTACTCCCCCTCTACGGCATTGAAGGTAACTTTCAAATTGGAAACGCCTTGAGAGATTTCACTGAAAGAGAGACGCCCCTCTTCGGCGGGCAACGCGATCAAACGCACCTTTTGGTCGGGTTCGGTGATCCGGTAGCCCGTGCGATTGTTATCGGTGTAAGCCTCAGCGGTCAGCTTGTTGGGATAAGGTATCAGTTCGGGATAGATGATAATTCCCACGGTCGCTGCGCCATAATTGCCGATGCCGAGCGGACTTTTGGTAAGTTGAACCGACATCGAAAACGTTTCGGGATGACGAAACGGATCGACGTGTGCCACCGAAAGCCGGACCCAGGCATACGTTGGTTCGAGAGAGGTAACGACATCTTCATTGCTTGTAATGTGAGCAAACACTTCCGACTTCAGGACAACACCGGCCTGGTTACGATATTCGGTCCACAGCACCGGCGTCTCATGCCCCTTGGTCCAGCCCTGTACGCCCTGTCCGCCGTCCCTGCTCCAGGTTGAGGCGGCGGTTGTCGGGAGAGGAAACGGAAGCCCGTCCGCCGAGGCACGAAAGGTCAGCAAAAAGTTTTGGCCTCTCCAGGGTGCCGTCCGCGAATTCATGTGATGGGCCGGTTCGCAAATCAACATGCCGTTATAGAGCACGGTGAATTTAAAGCTGTGGTCTTTCCACCCAATAGGCGTGTAAATGTTGAACTGTTCGGGCCACCAGAGTTTTGCCAGCTCGACACTGGGTTCGCCCGAAGGGCACAAGCCCTGCGCCGACAGCATTGATACGGGAAAGAGAGTTACGAGGAGAGAGATTACCAGGCGTTTCATGATGTTTGATGATGATAGGGAGCTGTTCTTTCCAGAAAACACGATAACGAGATCAGTGAATCAGTATACCGCGTTATTTGCCAATAGACAAAGGGTGTGTAAAATTTGGGTGTGGTCGTGATTTCAGATATTTTCAGTAGTTCGTAGAAAAGGGTTCACTTTAAAAAATTGCTATTGACGATCCCAACTCCTTTCTGTTAAAAAGGTTGCGTTCAACCAAACCAACTTTTTTCAGGAGAAAAAAACATGAAATCGTCAAGGAAAAATTTTAGTAAAGGCTACCAAATTGTCAAGAATGATTTTCAACATTCCGTCGCCGGGCTGTTCGAGAAACAATACGGTCGCCGTCACACCGGTCGTCAAAGGTGAAGAGATGAAATCAGTCATCAAACGTCTGCTGGACCAATGTCGCAAGATCGGTTTGAAATGCAAGTTACTGCTCCTGGACCGCGGATTTTACAGCGTCAGCGTGATTTCGTACCTGAAACATGCCCAGGTGCCATTTGTGATGCCGGTCATCATTCGCGGTCGGAAAAAAACAAAAGAGCAACCGGCTGGCGGCACACGAAAATATCGTGTCTGGAAGAAAAGCGGCTTTGATCACTACGAATTGAAAACAAAGGTCAAGGGAAAAGAAATGAAGACATGGTTCCATGTTTGCGTTTGTTGCAAAAATCAAAATGGTCAACGTGGCAAGCGAGGCCGAAAATCGTACACCTTTACGTATTACGGCACAACATCGCAACGGGCAAAGTGGTTTTTTGAAACGTACCGGAAACGGTTCGGGATTGAAACGAGTTACCGGCAGTCGAACGAGTGTCGAATCCGAACGAGCACTCGCAAGCCGCAGTTACGATTTTTGTATTTCGCGTTGTCGATGATCATGCGGAACTGTTGGATTTGGTTTGAGCGAACATACATCATGAACAGTGGTCGTCGAAGTCACCAAGAGCGAGAAACCTATTTCAGCTTCAAGGACTTGCTGGGACGCCTACGAAATTTCCTCGAAAAAGACCTCATCGAATTCGCACGATGTATTTACATAAGTCCTTGTTGAAAAATAGGTTAGAAAATCAATAACATAAACCCTTTTCTATGAACTACTGATGTTTAAAACGTGATCGGATTCCCAGTAGGAGAGTTTTAGTTTCAGTACGGAAACGGTATTGATGGCGTCAATGAGTCCGCTTTGGACGACGATCTGGTGAATCAGGGCGAGTCCGCTGTGAGCGACGGCGTGTGTTTTTTCGGACACCTCGAAAGTGACGGGTGCCGGGGACAACTGGGGACCGCCGAAGGGGGCCTGGGTGCGATCCGTCCGAAAATCGACGTCCTGCTTGCGACGGGCGAGCAATTCTGATAAAATAGTCTGCATCTGAAATCCTTTCCTTGTGGGTTTTTGTGTACACGCATTTTCGGCAATCGGTGCCGAAATTCAAGGAGGATTTCAGTTTTTTTATTTTGTAGACTTCAGGGATTCGCTTGTTTAAGGCCTAGAATTACAAATTATGAATTCTCACCCCTCACCTCTAAATCATTATGAAAAAAGATTCCCTTTCCCGACGTAAACTTTTGGCGGTCGCGGCGGCTGGTGTTGCGGCGACGGTCGGCGGTTCCTCCGCTTTGGCTCAACAACGGCCCCTCTTGCCTCAGCGGCGACGGGCCTTGCAGTTTAACAACGCCTCTTTTTACGACAAAGACGGCAAATTCGATGTCGAAAAAGCAAAAGACGCAATTGTCACGCTTTGCAAGTATCACGGCTATCAGGTTTACCCGAAATTCCGCGAACGGATTTGGGTCTCCGATTACGGGCTTGGCAAGTTCACGGAACTCGGCCTGGCCTGCGTGATCCACCACAATAACGTTGACGGTGAGTTCAGCTACATGATGCTCGACATTTTTCTTTTGCCGAACCAGATGCTCCCGGAACACTGGCACATCAAGCCGGAAAATAAACCGAACTGCGCCCAGAAGAATGAAGGTTGGCTTATTCGCTACGGCAGATCGTACGTCGTTGGTGTCGGCGAACCGAATCTTCTGCCGGAAGTCGTGGTGCCAAAGTGCCACATGGACGGAACCGTTACCGTGGAGCACTGCACCGTAGCAGACCCTGGCGATTTTGTACCGCTTGCGGAACTCGGGTCCCGGCACTGGCAGCTTGCCGGAAAACAGGGTGTGATCCTTACCGAGGTTGCCAACGCCCACGACGGTCCCTCGGTCCGACATTCCGACCCGGCTTGCAATGAAGCGTTTCTCAAAGGATAAAACCGACGCGACCAATCACGCCGGTCTTTGGAGCGACTCTTCCAGTGAATTGTGCCGGTGGGTTTACACGTCACAAATTTCGACGCCGCGGCGGAGCGATTGCAAGCCGTTTTTCGGGAGAAATTCGTGTGCGACGAAACCTTTGAAACCGGTTTCGACGAGTGCTTTCATGATCGGCGGGTAATTGATTTCCTGGGATTCATCAATATCCTTTCGACCGGGATTGCCGCCGGTGTGGATGTGTCCGATAATGTCCTTGTATTCCCGGATCATGTTGATGAGATCCCCTTCCATGCGCTGCATGTGATAAATGTCGTACAGCACCTTGATCCGTTCGCTGCCGACCCGGCGACAGACTTCGCCGCCCCAAGGGGTGTGGTCGCATTGATAATCCTTATGGTCCTTGCTGTTAAGCAGTTCCATGCAGACATTCACGTTGTGTTTTTCCGCAATCGGGGCGATTCGTTTGAGTCCTTTGACGCAAACTTCCAAACCTTCTTCGTCGGCGAGTCCTTCCCGATTGCCGGAAAAGCAGATCAGATTCGGCACTTTTTTCTCGGCCGCAACAGGAATCCACTTTTCGTAGACCTCAACGAGTTTGTCGTGGTTTTTCTCCCGGTTAAAACCGCTCGGAATCCCTCCGTTTCCGGGAACGTTCCCCATGGTGACAATCATGTCGTGTTTCAGCATCGTGTCCCAAACGTCCGGATCGAGCAAATCAATTCCGACCATTCCGAATTTTTTGCAGACGGGAATAAATTCTTCCAACGGAATCCTGCCGAAGCACCATTTCGAGACCGATTGTTTGATATTTCCTTTGGTTTTGTATTCCGCGATGTTTTCCTGGGCCGAGGCCGAATTTGACGAAATTTGTCCAACGAGTGGAACTGCAAAAACGCCTGTGCCTGCCGTTTTTAAGAGGGTGCGACGATTCATGATTTTTCTGATGGTAAAAGGTGAATTGACGGAAGAATTCCAACGCTACTGCGCATTATGCCTTAAAATTCGGAAGAATTCCAGACGTCCGAAAAGAAATTTCAATCTTGACACAGGAGGATTGCAAAGTCGCTTTTTTCTTGGGAACGCAGGCTTCCAGCCTGCCAGTGAGTTCGTAGGCATCCTACCTGCGCAGGGCGGACAACCTTCGCGCAGGCTGGAAGCCTGCGTTCCCAGGGACTTTGCAATCCTCCTGAATCTTGACAAAAGAGAAGCCGCGATTAAACTTTCCGGGAGGAATGGATGGATGCCCGAGTGGTTTAAGGGACCGGTCTTGAAAACCGGCGTACGGCAACGTACCGTGGGTTCAAATCCTACTCCATCCGCTGGACGCATTTTCGGGGGTTCCGGAAGGTTCCCCCTTTTGCTTTTTCTTGCCGCTAAGTGCCGTAGATTCAAGGGGTTGCGTCAAACAGGTCAAAAGGGTGCTTTCTGCTCCATTCTGCTCTATTTCCCCCTGTGCCGCCGTGGAAAAGGGACGTGATGGACCTCCTTGGTTCCCATCGTTTGTGTTGCCTGATTTTTCTTATCCTTGATTTCCTGACTTACCAGGGCAATTTTATCATAATCGGCTTTCTGTATCCGGGCGCAATGCTTCAGCATCACTTGGACGCTGTGACCAAGCCAATTCCCTGCAGCACAGCACGGAATTACCTCGCAAACAGTCGCAAACGGGATTTTCGAGTCCAAAGAAAAAGGCTCGTAAACACTGGATTTACAAGCCTTTGCGAAAATTTGCGAGATTTTGCGATGGTGTCAAGAAACACCAAAAACCGGCAAGGACTCGAACTAACCCCATTTTCCCGGCAATTTTCGCTTTTTTTCCCAAAGCCTATGCGGTATCCTATGCACACCATTTTAACACCCAAAAAGACCCACAATTGCCCCACGTCGCGTTCACAACGCCAAATAGTGGTTTGTCACCATACGCCGATCAATCACAACATTCTTGTTTTTACAACCAAGATCGGCATACCGTAATAGCGACGCTGGGTGCGGTCAAGAAGGCACCCAGCATAGCAGAACGGAATCTAACACCAATCCCCCTTTTTCTCCCTGCCATCTGCCATCTGCCATCTGCCGTCTGTCGTCTGCTAACCCTACCATCGATCTTTGACCGGCGCGCACCTCTTACGCACCGGGTTTTACGGCTTTTTCAATACAGCTTTTTACTTTGACTGTATAGTGAGCTAACCTATTATTATCAAAGGAGTTATGGATATTCCTGATTTTCAAGTGTATTGAGTTGAATTCATTTGCTTCACCATTAAAACGTTGGAATTTCAAGTATTTATCCCCAATTGCCCATTTTAACACGCGAAATCACGGTCAACAGCAAAAAAACAGGAGATTCCATAACTTATTGTACCACAATGGGTTACAAACAAAATTTTATTATACAGTCAAATTACGCACCTGATAGCTTTTCACGTTCCTAACGACGTACCTTACAGCATTCAACGTATCTGATAGCTTTTGACGTATCTTTTTGTACCGGTCGCGTTTAATCGTCGCATCCCTTTTCTTAGCGGGTCAAAGACTCTCCGGTTGTATCGGTCTTTGCCAACTACTGCGGTACTCCGCTCGGATAATGCGCGTCTTTTTGGACACTCTGGTCCTCCCTGATATTTTCGGTCCATTTTTCTGACGTATCTCCCTTTTCGCGTCGGTCAAGAGACGTCCGAAACAGGGAGCATTCCCATTATCTGGTGCTGATTTTACGAGGATTGGATCGAGGAATTCCGGCATTTCGTTGTTTTTTGGGCGGAGTTGGGGTTCGCTTTTCGAGCAGAGGAGGATCGATCCATCGCTTCCCATCGCCAACTGCCACCACGCCTTCGCCGTCGTCGCAAACGTAATTCGTTACTACAACTCTCCCAGCAGGTACTCAACAATTGACACCGAACTTGCAATATCTTCTCCGCGTTCTCCGGCGTCCAGAACATCCCGTTGCTCTTCAATCGCAAATTAATAACCCGACGAATCGCACTCTCCACCCCTCCACTTCCAAGCGGTAATCCACGTCGCGTAAATTTGACGTAACTCAAATGACCCGACTCCCCATGCTTACGCAAATAATTCAATTCCCGTACAAAATCCGAAGCTCCCGTCTTCGACTCCGCCGTCGTCTCCTGCACCGCCCTTTGCAACAACTCCCCGCCCAACTCCTCAAGACGCTTCACAACGAACTCCCAGCGACTCTGGCGTAATTCATGGCGAAGCTCCTTGTACAACTCCCGACGCTTCGAATTCTCGTAACCCAATTCCGCAACCGCCAGGCTAATATGATGGGCCGCATGGAAAAAGTCCAGTACAAAATGCACCCGGCTCGTCTCCAGACGGACCGCTTCGACAACCCAATCAAAACGGTCCCAAAGACAATTCGCCCCGTCCGCTAAAAACGTAACGCTTTTTGCCTTGGACGCTCCCAGCTCGTGAAGCGTGGCGGCAAGCATCTCCGCCGCATGGTCCGCTCCTTGAAACGTCGCGTCCATCCAGACCTGGGACTCTTTTTCCTTCTTGCCGTTTTCATCGACGCAATAAATAATGAACAATTTCGGTTCTCGCCATTCGGCACGGAATTTCGGGTGATCGCCCGGATTTTTCAAGGCGGAAACGATGTTTTCCCGTTGACGCATCCGACCGCCGTCCTCTTCGACAACCACGTTTTTGTTACACAAAGCATCACCGGAGGG
>Ga0209628_10001051_pt1 | contig 17456 bp, 20 predicted proteins | sample TergutCu122P4_FD_187285 | JGI IMG/M metagenome (GOLD analysis project Ga0209628, IMG submission 187285) | Cubitermes ugandensis P4 segment gut microbial communities from Kakamega Forest, Kenya - Cu122 P4 (SPAdes) (version 2) | ecosystem: Host-associated > Arthropoda: Insects > Digestive system...
CGTCTAATGAAAGGGAAAGCTTATGTTTGATTGGCTATCTGACCTGCTCGGCGGCATCGGCGACGCCGTCAGCAGTATCATTAAAACGCTTGCCGAGGAAATACCCGCGATGATCATGGACCAGTTCCTCAGGTGGATCTACCAGGCGTTCTATACTGCAATCGCCGAGTTCTTCACGAAAATGGGGGGGCTTGGCGTCGAGATATTCGACTTGTCATGGGTCGCCGCGACCGTGAAGCTGTTCGGGCTCCTCGCATGGGCGCTGTTCGTTGTCGGCGTTGTCGTGGCTGTGTTCGACGTCGCAATCGAGTCGCAGAGCGGGCGCGCCAGCATCCAGGGCGCGGCAATTAATATCATCAAAGGGTTCATGGCGGCGGGGCTTATCACAACCGTACCCATCGAGCTGTACAAATTCTGCATCACGCTCCAAAACGCGTTTGCCAAAGACCTGTCTATAGTCATGTCAGGTGAGGCGGGCCTCGGGCTTGGCGCAAAGAGCCTGTCCGTGCTTGAGGGCATGTTCCTTGTCACTACGGATGTGGAGATCAGCCTCTTTAACGGGTTTGCGATGGTCGCGCTTGCCTACTGCGTGATAAAAGTGTTTTTCGACAACATTAAAAGGGGCGGCATACTCATCATCCAGATTGCGGTAGGCAGCCTGCATATGTTCAGCGTGCCAAGGGGCTACGCCGACGGGTTCGTGCAGTGGGTCAAGCAGGTGCTGGCGCTGTGCCTGACCGCGTTCCTCCAGACTACGCTGCTCTATCTCGGGCTGATGACGTTCGGGGGAGGCGGGCATATGCTGCTCGGGCTGGGGGTGATGATCTCGGCTAGCGAGGTGCCAAGGATTGCGCAGCAGTTCGGGCTCGACTCGTCTACTAAGGTGAATATCACGAATATCATGCATACGGCGACGATGGCGGTCAATATGACCCGCAACATTTCACGGGCCGCGGCAAACTAAAGACAGTTTGGCTATCAATATATTAAATGCACGAGGAGAAAAGATTATGAAAACATACATCTACCCTGAGAACCTGAAAGCCTCGGCGAAGCTGTGGCTTTGGAGCCTCAGGGATTTTGCAATCATCTTTTTGGGGCTGCTGGTTGCCGTCTTCGCGGTTGCGCAGGCCGGCGTCCTGGCCCCGGCGGCGGCTGTGTTTATGTACGGGTTCCTGTCGGTCCGCATACAGGAAACGTCGGTCATCGACTTCATCCTTTATGCAGTCCGGCACTTCATATCGTCGCAGCAGTATTTCGTTTGGAGGGATAGTTTTGAAAAAGATACTTAAAGGTAGCGGCAGGAAATCGACGCAGGAATTCATAGGGATAAAAGGGTTCACGAAGTACGGGCTTGCCACAAACAAGGGCGAGCTCGTCTTCTTCCTTGTCAGCCCGACGAATATCTCGGTGCTGTCGCATGAAAACATAGAGATAAAAGTAAGGCGCCTGCTTATGGCGCTCGAAAGCATGCCGGACCTTGAGATGGCATGCCTTGACTCATGCGAGTGCTTTGATGAAAACAAGCGCTTTGTCATGGGGCGGCTTGAGGCTGAGGACAACCCGGCAGTGCGATCCGTGCTGGAGAAAGACCTTGCGTTCCTCGATGGGATACAGGTCGAGATGGCGACTGCAAGGCAGTTCCTGTTCATAAAAAGGCTGCGCGATAGCAGGGAGGACGCGGTCTTTGCCCAGATGAACAGGGTGCAGAAGATCATATCGGAACAGGGCTTTGAAGCGCGCGTACTCGACAAGGAAGGCATCAAAAGGCTGCTGGCACTCTACTTCGGGGCGTCGGCCGGCGGCGGCGCCATAGGCGACTATGACGGGGAAGGGTATCTTGCGAAGCATATGAAAGGCCGGAAGGTACTGACAGAAGAAGAAAAGGAGGCGCTGAGGGTGAAAGGATTTTTTGACCTTGTGCTGCCCGGCACTATCCGCTTCTATCCTGACACATATGTCGTAGGCGACTACCGCTGCTGTGCGTGGGCGGTCAAGGAGTACCCGACCTCGACGGAGGAGCAGGCGATACTTGCAAGGCTTGCGGACAGGGAGGGGGTTACGCTCCATTTCTATAACAGGCTTGTCGAGCCGGTTGAGCAGAGGAAAATCATCCAGAACGCGGCTCGGAAAAACAGGCTGAAATCGTCGGGTACTGACGTCAATGACGCCGTATCGGCCGAGAGCAACCTGCAGGACGTCGCGCAGCTGATCGCCAATATGCACCGCGATAAAGAGCCGCTCCTGCATACTGCGGTGTATATCGAGCTTCGCGCACAGGATGAGGATAAGCTTGCAGACCTTAAGGCCGAGGTGCTCATGGAGCTGGCGCGGGCGAAGGTCGGGGTGGACAGGCTCACGCTCAGGCAGAAGGAAGGGTTTCTATCAGTAATGCCGGCAGGGTTCCCGTCTTTCGGCGCGCAGTATGAACGGGTGCTCCCGGCTTCAAGCACGGCGAACCTCTACCCGTTCAATTATTCAGGCAAGACTGACCCGCAGGGGTTTTACCTCGGCCGCGACAAGTACGGGACCAATATCCTTGCGGATTTCGACAAGCGCGAAGGGGACAAGACCAACGCCAATATCCTGATACTGGGGAATTCCGGCCAGGGCAAGTCGTATCTCCTGAAGCTGATCCTGACCAACCTGAGGGAATGCGGGAAGACTGTGATCGCGCTTGATGCGGAGGCTGAGTACGAAGAGCTAACACGGAGCATGGGCGGGTGCTATATCGACTTCATGGGCGGCGAATATATCATCAATCCGCTCCAGCCGCAGGCATGGTCGGAAGACGGAAGCTGTGCGGAAGACGGAAGCGGCGACGGCGCGGAAGAAGGAGGCGGCAGTTGTGCGGGGACCGATGATGGAATGGCCCCGGAAGCGTTCAGGAAGGTGACACGGCTCTCGCAGCATATAGCTTACCTGAAGGATTTTTTCAGGGCTTACAAGGATTTCTCGGATGCGCATATCGACACGATTGAGATCATGCTCGGGCATATCTATGGCGTGTTCGGGATAACGGATCAGGCCGACTATTCGCAGATGGCGCCTGAAAAATACCCGACGGTGTCGGACCTCTATCGGCTGGTCGAGTACTCATACAGGACGTTTGACGGGAGCAAAAAGCACCTTTATACCGAAGAGACATTAAGGGAGATACTGCTCGGCCTCCACTCGATGTGCAGCGGCGCGGAAAGCAAGTATTTCAACGGGCATACGAACATCAAGGACGACCGCTTCCTGTGCTTCGGCATCAAAGGGCTGATGGATACTAACAAAAAGCTGAAGGATGCCATGCTGTTCAATATCCTCTCGTATATGTCGGGGGCGCTGCTCGGGCGCGGGGGGTGCGTGGCCGCAATCGACGAGCTGTACCTATTCCTCACGAACATGACGGCGATAGAGTATATACGCAACGCCGCCAAGCGGGTCAGGAAGAAGGACAGCGCGATCATACTTGCGTCACAGAACGTGGATGACTTCCTTCTTGAAGGGATACGCGAGTATACGAAGCCGCTGTTCTCGATCCCGACACACCAGTTTTTATTCAATGCCGGGCATGTTGAGCCGAGGGCGTATACCGATACGCTACAGGTCGAGCAGGCTGAATTCGACCTTATCAAATACCCGGAAAGGGGCGTCTGCCTATACCGGTGCGGCAACGAAAGGTACCTGCTCAAGGTCATTGCGCCGCCGTATAAAGCGATGATGTTCGGGGACGCAGGGGGCAGGTAGGCCTGTACGGAAAGGCACGGCATTGAAAGATACCTGCTTAAAGCTCTTGTGCCGCTATAGTTGTTCGGGAACGCGGGAGGCTGATAGGCCTGTGAGAAAAGGAGGTGATGGTTATGGCGGCTCCGGCAGTCGCTGCAAAGGTTGCAGTAACGCTGGCGACAGACAAAGACGCAAGGAAGGCTGTGCTGTGGGCCATCCTGATACTGATAGCGATGCTTGTCCTGCCGCTTTTGCTTGTGTCTGGCGTCCTTAAGGAAGCGGCGGCGGTAGACTACAGGGACAGCAGGGTCATTGAGGCAGCCGGCGCGATGATTGGTGCGGGCGGCCTGCCGGCTGCCGCACAGCTTGACAGCGCGATGGACGCGCTCAAAAAGGAATATACCGCCCAGGGAATTTCCTGTGATTTCGTGAAAGTGCAGATGTTTTATCTTTGTACCGCTTACGGGCGTGAGGGCGGGTCGCCCTCTTTCTACGAGGATTTCATCGCCTGTTTCACGGAGGGTGACGACTACCGGATACTCGAAAATATCGAATCGCTGCTTAGCGTCTCGTATAGCGCGCAGGAAAAAGCGGCGCTTATCAGGCTCACGGAAGAAACGGTGAAGACGCAGCACCTGCCGCCGGGGGATATCCACCGGCTCATTGGGCAGCTTGCGGCGGAAGACGATACCGTCTATGCCGGCGGCGCATGGGGCGCGCCGCTGCGCTGGGAGGGCTATATGTCGCTCATCACATCCGGGTACGGAAGGAGAATCGACCCGTTTACGGGCGAGATACGTGACCATACGGGGATCGACTTCGGCGTCCCTACCGGCACGGCAATCTACCCGGTGAAGCCGGGGAAGGTAATAGTTGTAGAACGCAGCGATACCGGGTATGGCAACTGCGTTGCGGTCAGCCACGGGGACGGGTACGCGTCACTGTACGCACACCTGTCGATAATCTACGTCAGCGTCGGGCAGACTGTAACCACGGATACGGCCCTGGCACGGTCCGGCGATTCAGGGAGAAGCTCGGGGCCGCACCTGCATTTTGAGGTCATAGTTGGCGGCGCGCCGGAGAACCCGAAAAAGTATTTGCCTTAGACTGGCCTCTACGATTGATTAAATTGATCCCGGCATCAGGGGCGCTCACCAGCAATGGAGGGCGCTTTTTTAAATGCCCGGATTGCTGGAAGGAGTAATTGAAATGGTTGAAATAAATGCGGAGTTCGACTTTAAGAAACCTTTTATCATTGGAGAAAGATGCAGCATTGAAAAACTGGTCGTATTGCCTGACGGGGTGTTTGAGGGTTTTAAAAACAATGTACTCGGCGACTATCCCTTCATAAAAGAAAACTCAGGAATAGGGGGCATGACGGAGGGCGGTCTTGTCAGGTGCTTCCTCGTCTGCGGGGAGGGAAGCGGTGAAGGCATCCTGGTGAATACGGAAGGCACATCTTGCGCAAGGTACTCGTCGTTCCTGCCCGATGCGTCAGGGATTGCCGCCGCTTGCATAAGCGCCGGTATAGAGCAGTATAAAGAACCAGAGACAGAACCGGAAACAGAATACATATCCATGACACTTTAGCGCTGCGGCGTCAGCGCCGGAAGGCCTAAAACCAAACCCATAACCAATTAAAGATCGGAGGAAAAAGATGAAAAAAGTTAGCATCTCGTTCACTTATGACGAGGAAAAACTGAATGCGGTCAGGATGTTCCTGGCCCAGAAGAATGTGGAGCTTGAAAACGAGCTGTCCGAATTCATGGAGGGCCTGTATAAGAAACAGGTCCCCGCCGGGGTCAGGGAGTTCATCGAAATGATGGAAGTCCAGGCAGGCAGGGAGAAGGATAAAAGGAAGCCGCCTGCCCGGCCTACCCCGCAAAGCGCCCCGATCCACCCGCCGCTCAGGGGCCAGGGTGAGCAGGGTTGAAAGGCCAACGGTTCGGGGTCGAGATCGAGATGACCGGCCTGACGCGCCAGGCGGCGGCGCGCATTATCGGCGGCTACTTCGGGACGGACGCTGTAAATGTCGGGGGCTTCTACGGGACATATACTGTGCAAGACCGGGGCGGGCGCACTTGGAAAGTCATGAGCGACGCATCTATCACCGCCCAAAACAGGCAAGGGGCCGCAGCGTCGGACGAATACAAAGTCGAGGTTGTCACGCCGATATGTTCCTATGACGATATCGAGGACATACAGGAGATAATCCGGAAGCTCAGGGGGGGCGGGGCCCGCGTCCATGAAAACTGCGGTATCCACGTGCACGTAGACGCAGCATCGCACACGCCGAAAACGCTGAGGAATATCGTGAATATTGTCGCGGCGAAAGAGGACCTCCTGTACAAAGCCTTAGGCGTCCACGTCAGGCGGGAACACTACTGCCGGAAGACCAATACGGATTTCCTTGACCGCATCAACCGTAGCAGGAAGGTGGATATGGATACATTCAGGCAGCAATGGTACAGGGGCTACCGGGAGAGGACGTACCAGCACTATCATGAGAGCAGGTATCACGGGCTCAATCTCCATAGCGTGTTCAATAAAGGCACGATCGAATTCAGGATTTTCAACTCGGTGATGCACGCCGGCGTCGCAAAAATGTATATCCAGCTTTCCCTTGCGATCAGCCATCAGGCGCTTACCCAAACCCGCGCAAGCCATTCGAAGACGACATCGAGCAATGAGAAATATACGTTCCGGACCTGGCTTTTGCATCTCGGGCTGATCGGGAAAGAGTTCGAGACGGCAAGGTTCCATCTTCTCAAAAACCTTGAGGGCAACATCGCATGGAGGGACCCTGCCCAAGCCGAAGCGCAGAAGCAAAGGCTTGAGGCGGCGCGCCTGGCAAAGGCAATTCCCCCTCCGTGTGAAGCGGAAGAGTGTCCTGAAGAAGAAACTGAAGGCTATGAAGAAAGTGCTGTACTCAGTATGTAAGAGGTAATAATAGTGAAGAATAAATTGTATATCGCATATGGCAGCAACCTGAATTTTGCCCAGATGGGCTGGCGGTGCCCGACGGCAAGGTTCATCGGGAGCGGGATAGTGGACGGGTACCGGCTCGCTTTTAAGGGCGACGTGGCTGCTGTCGCCACGATTGAAGAAGCGGATGGGTGCCAGACGCCGGTCGGCGTTTGGGAGATAAAGCCCGCTGACGAACAGTCGCTTGATGTTTACGAGGGCTACCCAAGGCTGTATCAGAAAAGGGATATTGAGGTTTCCATGGCCTCCGGCGGGGAGCTGACGGGGATGGTTTATACGATCGGCCCGTCGCTTGGGTACGGAATCCCGGCGCGAAGTTACTATAACGCGATAGCTGCCGGCTATGAAAACTGCGGGCTTGACGCAGGTTATCTGCATGAAGCCTTCACGTTCAGCGCGCTCAAAGCGGAAGAAAACAGGTACGGGCAGCTTGGTTTTTTTGATGGCTGCGGCAGCGTGAATGAAGAAACGAAGGCTGGCCCTGAGGAAGAAACCCTCGATGACGGCCCGGTCTTTATGCTTGCTTATTGACAGGAGGACGAAGAAAATGAACGACGTTAATGAAAAAAAAGACATAGAAACGCTGCTCGCGGGGCGGTATTGCTTTGAAAAATTCATGGATGACGACGGGATATACAGGGTCATTTGCGGCGAAGAGAAACCCTGTTCCGACACGGTCATCGCCTCGCTTACTGCCGGCTGCCTCAGGATAGATGCGGTTTTTTACGGGGGTGGCCATGACTGCATGCCCGTTTTTGAGGTCTATGTCAAGGCCTCGCCGGACGTAAATGACTGGGTTTGTTTTGACAGCCCGGATGAAGGATTGCCGGTTCCGGGCGCGGATTTGCTCAGGTATATGTTCGAAACTTTGGAAAAAGTTCGGATGGATTACGGGCTGTCATACGACGATCCGGGCTTCGAAACCCTCGAGGGCAAGAAGGTAAAAGCATCTGATAAACCGCTGGAAAATGGCGGCATAGGCATGGTTTGACCCTGTTTCGACGGATCCCCCGGAAAAGTGGCGCGCCGTGTGCCCCTGTGCGCGGTTTTTTTCGCGGGGTGGGCACAAAGTACGGGGGAGGGCAAATCCCGCGCGTGTGCGCGGCGTGTGCGGCGTGCCGGGCAAGGCTGCAAGCATGGGGATTAGCGGGTTTCAGGGGTATTGCCCGGAATCGATTTTAAAGCAGGATAAAGGGCTTATGCCGCTTTTCGCGGCATAAGCCCGGATAACGCCGTGCGGCAACGCCGCCCGGGATTTTCGTTTGTATGCCGCTTTTCCGTTGCCGCCTGGTTTTTTATGCCGGAACCCGGGCTTTCCGCTATTTTTCAGGCAGGGCAGGTGATACAGGAGGGTATTTGGAAAAATATGAAAGAAGAAATGGTCCGCACTGCAATTTACTGTGAAAAAAGCGTCCTTGAAATGGCCAGCGCTAATCTCAAACGCGCAAATGCCAGATCGCGCAATGAATTTATTGAACAGGCAATCAAACACTATGCTGCTTTCTTGGGGAAAGAGGACGTCGGCGCGTTCCTCACGCCAAGCCTTGAATCAGTCCTCGACGGGAAGATCGGCGACCTTGAAAACAGGCTCGCACAGATACTGTTCAAGCTTGCGGTCGAGGTGTCGATGATGCTTCATGTCACTGCGAGCGGCGCTGACATACCGGAAGAGGACCTCTCAAGGCTCAGGGCGATGTGTGTTGGCGAGGTGTCAAGGCTGAACGGGAAGATCTCGTTCGAAAAAGCGTACCAGCACCAGAAAGGATAGCACTATGGCGAGGTTGGTCCTAAAGTGCCCGTACCATAAAAACGGAAAACCGGCGGGCGGTTACGTCAGGTACATCGCTACACGCGAAGGCGTCGAAAAACCAAATGATGAAAATGCGGTGCTGCCCGCCATGGCTGTCCAGAAAAAAACAGTGGAAGGCCTGCTGCGCGAGTATCCTGATTTGATAGAGCTTCACGAATATGAAGACTATGCGGCCAGCCCCACGCGTGGTAATGCGGCCGAGTTTATCGCTCGTGCAGCGGAAGTGCATCCGGGGCTGGCGGGGGGCATGGGAGGGTATGTCAGCTACATCGCCACGAGGCCGGGCGTGCAGGCCAGGCAGGGCCACGGGCTGTTTTCTGACGCCGGGAAGAAAGTGGTCCTTGAGCAAGCGGTCCGTGAGGTAAGCAGCCATTCAGGCAACATCTGGTGCCATATCATTTCGCTCAGGCGGGAGGATGCGGAAAGGCTCGGGTACGCTGACGCTGATTCGTGGAGAGGCCTTCTTAGGGCGCAGCGCAATACTATCGCAGCCGCGATGAAAATACGGCCTGAAAACTTCCGGTGGTATGCGGCGTTCCACAATGAGTCGCACCACCCGCATGTACATATGGCCTGCTACTCGGCCGACCCGCATGAGCCGTGGCTGACGAAGGGCGGCATCGAGCAGATGAAGTCGGCGCTGGCAAGGCAGGTATTCAAGAACGACCTGATGCAGGTATATGAAATACAGACCCGGCACAGGGATGCGCTTAGGGCTGACGCGGCGGAACGGATAAGGAGAATAGCTTCAGAAATAGAGTCCGGGGCCGTAGCTAACCAGAGGGTGACAGAGCTGATGGCTTTCCTTTCAAAAAAGCTCGGAAACGTTTCAGGAAAGAAAGTATATGGCTATCTGGACCGCGACCTGAAATCGATCGTAGACCTCATCGTCGACGAGATCGCAAAAGATAAAAACATCGCGGCTCTCTACGATCTTTGGCATGAACAGCGGGAGGAAGTAATAAGGACATATACAAACCGGCTTCCGCAGCATCTCGCCCTTTCGCAAAACAAAGAGTTCAAAACGATACGGAATGCAGTCGTCAGGGAAGCTGTGAAGCTGTCGGCATTAGGCCCCATCATTGAAAAGGCTGGCAGTGTAGATTGGGAGTGCGCGGGTCATCAAGGCATAGAAAATGGCGTCCGCCCCCTTCCGGAAGACGCTGCAGGCTGCTGCGCGAGGCTTATCGTTTATGCCGGGAATATCATTGGGGGTTCGGCGCTGGCAGACAGCATGGATCGCGCCGCCGTACAGATAACAGACGGGAAACTTTGGCGCGAGGATGCCGAAAAGAAAATGGCCCAGGGGCTCAGGCTTTGAGAATGCAAAATGAAAGCGAGGTAAAAGTGGGTAAATACATACACTTTACAAAAAACGAAATAGACGAGGCCAGGAACGCCAACCTGGCCTCGTTCCTTTTATCCAGGGGCGCGGCCCTGGAAAGGTCAGGCTCGGAATACATCTGGCCCCAGCGCCATGTCACGATACGCGGCAATGTCTGGTTCGACCAGTATACACGGGAAGGCGGGAACGCCTTGGATTTTGTAATGTGTGAATACTCCCTCCCGTTCCAGGATGCGGTCGCTATGTTGGCCGGTAGTGATAATGGCGCTGGGCCTGTGGAAAAAATTGCGGGAGAAAAGCAGTTTCGCCGAGTAAGGGAGTTTGAACTGCCGGACAGAAACATTGATATGAAACGCGCCTTTGCGTATCTTGTAAAGACCCGCAGGATCGACCCGCATATCGTTTCGTTTTTTGCAGCGCGCGGGCTCATCTATGAAGACGCGGGATACCACAACGCCGTATTTGTCGGGCGGGACGAGAATGGTATCGCCCGCCATGCGCACAGGAAGTCTACCGTTTCGGGGAAGATACCTTCCGGGCGCTGGACGGTGGAAGGCTCGGATGGCAGGTACGCGTTCCACTATATCGGCAGGGATAATATTATATTCGCGTTCGAAGCGCCAATCGATATGCTCTCGTTTATCACACTAAACAAAGATGATTGGCAGGGCCATTCATACGTCAGCCTGTGCTCGGTCTCGGACAAGCCGCTGGTCCATCTACTTGAAATGTATCCGCATATCCGTGTCCCGGTTATATGTACTGACAATGACACAGCGGGGCGGGAAGCGGCGGCGAGGATCAAAGAAAACCTCATTGCGATGGGGTATCCGGATACACGGATAGAGCTGCCGCAATTAAAGGACTGGAATGAGGAATTGGTTTCGGGACGGGAGGCAGCGCCTGCTGTTCGCACTGTACATGAAACGTTGGAAATGGAGGGGAACACATGCCTGGAAATATCGCAGGGCTGATCGCTGTGTTTGCCGTCATGGCGGGGGTGCTCGCGCTTATCCCGGTACTCGGGTATATCTATTCCCTCAATTCGATCAAGAGCAGGACAGTCGGCGACGGGCAGCATGGCACGGCGCGGTTCGCTTCGCGCGCAGAAGAAAAGAAGGCTTTCAAGGAAGTGCTGTACAGCCCCGGGCTATGGAGGGAAGGGAAAGCCCTGCCAGTTGTGCAGGGGATAATTGTAGGATGCAAGGAACGGGGCGGCAAGACATTTGCCCTTGTCGAAGACGGCGACCTGCATGCCATGATGATGGCCGCGACAGGGACTGGTAAGACTACTTTTTTCCTCTACCCGAACCTCGAATACGCCTGTGCGTCCGGGATGAGTTTCCTTGCGACGGATACAAAGGGCGACCTTGTCAGGTGGTACGGGAAGATAGCTGGGCAGTATTACGGCTACAGGGTCGCGCACATCGACCTGAGGAACCCGGCGCGTTCGCATGGAAGCAACATGATCCATCTTGTGAACAAATATATGGACAAGGCTATAGCGGCAGGCGATATTGCGGCGCAGGCAAAAGCGGAGAGGTTCGCAAAAATCACGGCAAAAACAATCATTTCTGACGGGACAGACAATGCAGCTTACGGGCAGAACGCTTTTTTCTACGACGCGGCGGAAGGGCTTGTCACGGCAGCGGTCCTGCTCGTCTCCGAGTTCGCGGAAGAAGGGGAAAGGCATATTATCTCGGTATTCAAGCTGATACAGGAGCTGCTCGCGCCGAGCGGGGTCAAGGGCAAGAACAGGTTCCAGCTTTTAATGGACCTGCTCCCTGACGACCACAAGGCTAAATGGTTTGCGGGGGCGGCGCTCAATACTGCGGAACAGGCGATGCTCTCGGTCATGTCGACGGCGCTTTCGCGGCTTAACGCGTTCCTTGATTCGGAGCTTGAGCAGGTGCTCTGCTTCGATACGGAGGTGGACGCGGAAGTGTTCTGTAAAGAGAAATGCGCGCTGTTTATTACGATGCCGGAGGAAGACCCGAGCAAGTTCTTTCTCGTCAGCCTTGTGATACAGCAGCTTGCCAGGGAGATACTGTCCGTCGCAGACGAGCTCGGCGGGCGGCTTAATAACCGTGTCATGTTCTACTGCGAGGAGATGGGCACGCTCCCCGCAATCTCATCGGCCGAGATGCTGTTTTCCGCAGCAAGGTCGAGGATGCTGTCGATCGTCGCGATCGTGCAGTCGCACATGCAGATGGTAAAGAACTACGGCCAGGAAGGCGCAAATATCATCATGGACAACTGCGGGCTGTTCATCGCGGGCGGGTTTGCGCCGTCGAGCGATTCGGCCGACCTTGTTTCCAAAGCGCTCGGCTCAAGGACTGTTATGAGCGGGTCGGTAAGCAGGGGCATTCGCGACCCGTCGCAGTCGCTACAGATGATGGAGCGGCCGCTCATGACGGCAGACGAGCTGAGGACTATGCCGAAAGGCAGGTTCATCGTGATGAAAATCGGGCAGCACCCCATCCTTGCGAAGCTTAAGCTGTATTTCAAATGGGGGATCGCGTTTGACGGCCCTCCCTTCGAGCTGCCCGATAAAAGCGCAAGGCGCGTGGCCTATGTGTCAAAAGCGCGGATCGAGGCGGCGATCATGAAAAAGTACCCGCAGAAAGCCGGCTCTGCGCCGGAGGAAGGGCCTGCGGCTGATAAAAAAGACAGGGGCGTGACGTCTGACATGCGTGAAAAGCCGCAGCACAGGCTTAGGACGTAGGTGGCGTCTATGAAACACTTTGAACGGATCTATTCCGACCAGCAGCTGCCTGTGCGGGCAAGGCTCGTTTATTATTACTTGCACGACCGGATGGACAAGGACCGCATCTGTTGGCCAGGAATCAAGAGGATTGGGTCAGACCTTGGCATATCGAGAAGCACCGTCAAGCGCGCGCTTAAGGACCTCGATAAAGCTGGGTACATCAGGATCGACGCAGAACATCGGGACAACGGTTCATTGACAAGTAACAGGTATCGTATCTTATGATGCCGCCGATTTTAATAAAGGTTCCGCCCGGGGGGAAATGCGCCCTTTACGTGGACCGGGGGTGGGTTCACCATGGACCCACCATAACCACCCAGTTTAAAGTATATTACTCTCAGAGAAAGAAATGTTGCAATCCATGTATGAATCATGCATTCGAACCAATGGGGGGTATTAAAAAGTAATTTAAATTTCACGTCACGGTCGATTCGTTACAGTTGTATAAGCAATTAGCAGGGGTCTTGTAGTCTTAGGTAGTTAGCGCTGTTATGACCGGTTGTTTTGGGTTATAAAGCCGGCAGGTTTTCAACATACTAAATCCAAACCTTATAAGGGATGAATAAAATGGACGTTCCGGATATAACAAGGACAGGCAAACTGCGCAACATGTCGGAGCAGGATGCTGCGTACTTTACTGTAAGTGTCTTATCAATCTTCTCAATATCGCTTATATCTTTGCGCAAGACTATTACCAATGTGGAGATGAAGTGTAAGTACTGGATCAACAATTAAACACCTTAGCACTTAATGGAGATCAACCTCCATACCCATCACGAAATGCCCATTTATCAGTTTTGCTATCTTTAATTAGAATCATATTCCAGCCACAATACATTGTATCAGGTTCGAAATAAGGTTTAGCACCGCGAGGTTCAACATAAAAATCAAATAATAAGCCAATTACATTCTCCGATTTTACCTTACTAATGCCATGACCAAAAGCGCCATGTCCATAGGTAAGATAGCTATACACCATAGTATCTGATACTTCTTCATCATACCAAATTTTTATCAATTCACAATTTTGAAAATTATCTCTAAAATGATCCATCGCAATATCTACGGCCGATTCGATCTCATCTTCACTAAACTTATTCGAATTGCCATAATCAATTTCTGCGTTTTCAGTTACGCCCAATTTTTTACAAGCAGCTAAAGATACACACAAAATGAAAATGATTAATAAAATCAATAAATGCTTTATTGTACCATACATAATTTCTCGTCCTTTTCTTTGCACATTCCTTGTTGAGGCATTATACATTATCATTTAGCCCTTACAAAATATCGAAGTGATCTACCGCATCGAAAACCGGAGACAACCCGGGTCTAATGTATTTGGTAGCTCGACCATCATGCCGAGCTACCGCCTGTTTATTCAATTCCTTATCTTCTGATGTTACTTATAAAGAATCCTTGCATTTTTCACACCAGGCATCTGTTACGTGGGATCCATATTTCATTATTAAACTGCTGAACCCCACATGAGGCGGGGTTCAGATAATCCATCATCCACGCAAAACTGTGACTTATTTGGCTGTAAATGAAGGATTGTATGATTATTCTAATTTATTAATAGTGTATATTACTTTTTTACGGATAGTTCCCAATTTAGCGCAAGAATTCTACCATTTTATGCACCAATTTATCTCATAGACAAATATAGATTCGTCTATATCTGAATAGGTATGTAGACTTCTACAGTTGTATGATTGTCCTCACAATTTTGCGATATAGAAAAAGTATATATTTCTTTTGAAGGTGACATTTTTTCAAATCCAATCTGTGCTGCTATCTTATAGTACAGGTATATTAGTTCGCCTAAGTCACCTGATATTTTTTTATGGACGCAATTAGGTATTATAAGAACCTTCTTCATTTTGTAGGGGCTCTTAACGTTACTAATAAAAGCAGCAGTCTGCTGTATATAGGTTACAATTGATGTCGACTCAGAAATATTATTTTTTTTCATCGCCGTCTTTATAATAAGCGGACCCAGAGGTTGTGTCCCATGTTCTGAAATATATGAATGAAGCAAGCTTTGTTTATTGGCCCTCTCACTGGAGCCGGGGAATTGTAAAGAATTAACAAAAGGCAATGTGTACATTAAAGCATTTGAGAGATACAAGGCTTCTACTATGAAATCTTCATTATTAATAAGCTGTTCTTTGTCTTGTTTCATTTTAACCCTGATTCAGTATTACAGTTTTAATAATAGCGCAGCTTAATAAGAATCGATCACCAATTCATGCAACTTTTCTGCATTTTTACACAAAAGCAGTACAACTTAGGTACGGCAAATGTGAACTCTTTAACCAGGTACACTTATTCAACTGGTGTATATATTATATCACATTGGTAGAAATATGCTATTGTTATTTACTCCAGCAGATAGTAACATACCAACCAGCTAAAGGAGAATCAGTATAGTGAGCGATACCGATAATAATAACGAAATTGATTTTAAGCCATTCGGAGAAGCCATAAAAGAGGCCAGAATTAATCGCGGATGGACACGTGAATATGCAGCAGAGAGAGCCAAAATTTCCAAAGAGTATCTGATCAAAATTGAGAATAGTGGACAACATCCAAGCGCGAAGATAATTGTTGCTTTCCTGAAATTATTTGGGGAGCTTTCTTTTGATGAGTTTGCGCGTACAGGTTATAAAGAAAATGAATATCAAATAACCGCTGAGCAAGCATATGTTTTTGAAATCATAAAATCTATGTCTGAAGAAAAATTTCACATTCTGAAAACTGGCTTGATAGCGGTGGAGTCTTTGATCAAGGAATAGTGAGAGTCCGAATAGATTTGCTTTACTTTTAATCCGAAAGCTGAAGACTAAAACAGAGCAATGGCTGCAAGTATCAAAGATTAAACACGGGTACGTATACCTCTGCGCTAATATCGCCGCTTTCCCTGTTCAGTGAAATGAAAAAAGTATATACTTCCATCGAAGGCTGCATATTTTCATATTTGATCAAGGACATTGTTTTGTAAAACAGATATAAAAAATCTTTCTCCTTTCCCGAAAACTGCATGCGCACACAATTTGGAATGAAAATATCTTCTTCAAAAACAAATGGCTTTTCAAGGTTTCCAATGCCAATGAGCACATCAACTTGCTGCATGTAAGTAATGACAGGTTTGGATCTGCTTGTATTGCCACGCATAAATGTAGATTTCATGATTAGTGGACCAACTAAAGAAATACCGAGCTTTGAAATGCACGCAGCGAATTCATCCAAGATTATTCTCAACTCGGATTCTTTTGGCAGGAGACCAATCGCTTTACCTGAAGGAGTATACATTAGCACATTTTTCAGGATAAGCTGCTTATTTGATAGTGTTCCGGTTGATATGCCCATTTCCTTTCTCCAAAACAGATTCCCGACTGATAACTATATGAATAATAATGGGTTTTCAATGTTAGAAATGACCATTTTAAGCGGGTTTCTTGCCATTTTATGCATCTGTACAATTTAAGGTAAAGCAACATCATTGAAATTTCAATGGAAACTAACTATTGAATGCGCTGTGACTCATAGTATATGTATCTGGTTGGTATAGTATCTTTGTGCTAAGTTCCGGAAAATTATATAATATTACCATCATTTCAGATATTCAGTACTAATAGTAGAATGCATTATAACTGTTCAAGCTTTTTTGAAAGGGTCAATAATGGTAAACCTGCTCATCGTAGAAGATAATATAAATGACCTGAACCTATGTATCGAAATGCTACAAAGCGTCAGAGAAGGAATCAATATCATAACCGCTCAGACCGCCGAGGATGCATTAAATATCCTTACCGAGAGGACGATTGACGGGGCGCTTATCGATATTGAATTGCCTGGAATAGATGGCCTATCTCTTGTCAAAAGAATACAGAAAATAGAGGATTATCAATTTCTCCCCATCCTGTTTGTATCGGGTACTGACAATGATTATGCTGAAACATATAAACAGTACCACAATTATAACTTTATTTCCAAGCCTTACACAAAGAAGAATTTTCTGGTGATATTTTCATCATTTCTCAATGTAATAAAAAAACAGAAAAAAATATTTAGGACAAACGATGAAAAGGAAATATTTTTTCGAGGTGAAAATAGTTTTGTAAGGATAAAGTTCTCAGACCTATTGTTCGCGACTAATGACGGGCGTAAGATCAAACTGGTAACCCGTCAAAATGAGTACCTCCGAACAAATTTGACATTGAGGAACCTGATTACCGAAATAAATGACGAGAGATTTGTTTTGTGCAGTCAATCGGCTGCCGTTAATATAATAAATATAGAAAAAATCTTCCCAACCAGCTATGCATATAAATCCTGGACGATCTCATTTATTGACGCTCCTGATAAAACGTGTCCGCTCAGCTTTAAGAATAAAAGAACAATTGAAATCCTACTTGAGAATAAAACAAGGATAAAAGGGGTTGAAAATGATGCCGCATTGGATACAGATTATTACTCCAAGCTTTCTTGAAGCGCTTACGGTCCTGGCAATTGCATATATGATTAGTATCCACAACAAGTTGGGTATATTCAAATCACTAATATTCGCCTTGCTGTTTGCGATTATTTCATTTACTATGGATTATTTTGAAGTACCTTTTCATATTATTATTTCAATGTTTTCAAGCGCTGGACTATTTATTCTTCTAAAAAAATCCGTACATAAAGCTAATTGGTTTTATGCAATTGATATTATACTAGCTACTGTCATCCTTGCTCTCATTCAATTAATGATTACGGCAATAGTGGTAATATTTAGCATTGACTTTGTTGAGAATACATTCGCTTTTATTGTTATTCTGTCTGGATTG
>Ga0209628_10001052_pt1 | contig 17432 bp, 14 predicted proteins | sample TergutCu122P4_FD_187285 | JGI IMG/M metagenome (GOLD analysis project Ga0209628, IMG submission 187285) | Cubitermes ugandensis P4 segment gut microbial communities from Kakamega Forest, Kenya - Cu122 P4 (SPAdes) (version 2) | ecosystem: Host-associated > Arthropoda: Insects > Digestive system...
GAGGTGCAGCAATGGCGCCAGCCCGCCGATCTGGGCGGCGCCCCGCCAAAGGCTTTTTGGGGCGGGGTCACCGGCATTCCCAAGAGCTTTGCCGATCAGTACACCGGCGGCCGCCGGCTGGGGATAGGGTTTGGCGGCGTCTTGTCGGGTTCGGCGGCGGCCAGTTTCGGCCCCACCCTGGCGGCGGCCTCGGCCGATCTGCAGGCCGGCGGCTATCTGGACATGTTGCCCATCATGTACTCCTCGATCAACAACCGGACCGGGCGCGATGGCAACTACTTCTCCACCCGGGGCGACCTGGTTCCGTCCGATCCGTGGACCGGCGGCTGGTGGACCCAGCTGGACTCCGTGCGCACGGGTGTGTTCATCGACCTGCCCGACAAGAAGGGCTATGTCACGTTCGCCCGTCAAGGCATCGAGCGCATTTCCTACGACTGGGCGGGGAGCAACTGGAACGGCAAGAGCCAGAACGCGTGGTACTTCTATGACTTGGACACCATGGGCAAGGCCGCGACGGGGCAATTGCCCAAGGAAGTCTTGCCGCCATCAAGCTATGTCAAGGTTGAACTGCCCTACGACTTGACCCAGGAGGATCAGTACATCACCGGTTCCGCCTTCGACCCGGAAACCCGGCTGCTGTACGTCTACTCGATGAAGGCGCTGAAGTTGAGCCCGAACAACATGTACTACGACCCCGTCGTGCACGTTTACTTTGTGACCAGGGACACGCCGACGGTAGCTTCGGTGAAACCCGACGGCGCGAGCGAACCCATCAGCGGCACCATCGTCATCACGTTCAGCGAGGCGATGGACACGGCGGCGGGCGGCGCGGTGCGACTCAACGGCCTTCCCGCACTGACCGGCGGCACGTGGTCCAACGGCGACACGGTGTTCACCATCGCGTACAGCAACCTTGCGAACAGCACGGCTTACACGGTGAATATCTCCGGTTTCGAGAGCCTCGCGGGTGCCACGATGGCCGATGACAGCAGCCACGTCTTCACGACAGCGGCAGCGTCGGATACCACGCCGCCCACGGTCACCAGCGTCACGCCCAGCGGCACGGATGCGCCCGTCAGCGGCAACATCGCCATCACATTCAGTGAGCCGATGAACACAACAGCCGGTACGGTGAAACTCAATGGCCTTGCTCCGCTGACCGGCGGTACATGGTCTAGCGGCGACAAGGTGTTCACCATTGCGTACAACAACCTTGCAAACAGCACGGCGTACATCGTCAACATCTCCGGCTTCAAGGATGTCGCGGGCAACACCATGGCCCTGGACAACAGCCATGGCTTCATGACGGTAACCGCCGTGATTCCGCTGACCTTCGCGAACAATACCTCCTATAACATTCCTGCATCCACCGTCGGCACGCCGATCACCAATATCAACGTATCGGGTGGCGTTTCGGGCGGCGTCCCACCTTACACGTTCAGCGCGTTGGGTTTACCTGCCGGAATAACCATCAGCGCAGCAGGCGTTGTCTCCGGCACTCCGACCGCGGCAAGCGCAGCAGGGATAGCGACCATCACCGTGAAAGACAGCACAAACGCCAGCGCCTTTATCATCATCGGCTACGAAGCGGTCTCGCCGATATCAACCCGAATCGCGGCTGCGCCCATCACGATCGCCGAGCCGTTGGCTGGTGCAACGCCATCGACAACAGCGGGCGGATGCGGCATGAGCTTTACCTGCAACGTATCGTGGCAGCCGAGCGATAACCCGTTCCAGGCCGGCGTATCGTATGAAGCCACGATCACACTTACAGCAGTCGGCAGTAACACCTTCGATTCAGGGCTGACTGTCACCATCAACGGACAAGGCGCAAATGTGACCTTTACCAGCGGCACAACGGTCACGGTGAAATTCGCCTTCCCACCGACACGAACCTTTGCCCAAGCCATTCCACTGAATCCGGCGATGTTGGCGATGCTGGCGCTCGTGCTGGCAGGGCTGGCTTTCCGACATAGGATAGACAAGGCCGAAGGCCGACATTCGCTGTAATACCTTTCCCCCTTCCTTCCCCCTCTCCCGTCCGCGGGAGAGGGAGAATTTTTCTTCGCGCCTTCGTACTTCGCGGAAGATGTTTTTATGGATCGCTTCGTTGCGCCCGCGATAAGGCACTTTTCTGGTTCTTGACACCTGAGATCCTACACGCAGCCCCACAGCGCTGCCCCCCACAGCGCGGCGATCAATACCAGCATCACCATCTGCGCGGCGCTGCCGCAATCTTTGGCTTTTTTCGACAGCGGATGGCGTTCTTCACCGATACGGTCAATCGCTGCTTCAATAGCCGTGTTTAGCAGCTCAACCACCAGCGTCAAACCATGAGCGCCGATCAACAACACACGCGCCACAGTACTCAGAGGCAGAAAGCAGGCCGCAGGAACAGCAACCACAACCAACAACACAATCAGTCGGAAGCTTTTCTCGCCACGCCAGGCTGCGACAAGCCCGGCTGAAGAATAGAGAAAAGCGTTGAAAAGGTGCTTGAAGAGTTTCATTTTTTATGTTCCGATCACCCTTGTTTATTCGATGCCTGAAGGGTTTCTTTACACAAGCACGATATCGTATTGCTCCTGCGTATAAAGCGTTTCCACTTGCAGCGAAATGGTCTTGCCAATCAAATCGGCGAGCCATACCAGGCTTTGCGATTCTTCGTCAAGAAAACAGTCGATCACTGCCTGCGATGCCAATATCCGGTATTCGCGCGCGCTGTATTGCCGCGCCTCGCGCTGGATCTCGCGGAGAATTTCATGGCACACGGTTTGTGCGGTTTTCATTTGGCCGCGCCCCAGACAGGTCGGACACGGCTCGCACAACATCTGCGCCAGCGATTCACGGGTTCGTTTACGCGTCATCTCGATCAGTCCCAGGCGAGTGAAGCCGTTGACACTCAAACGCGTGCGGTCCTTTTCCAGCGCCCGGTTCAGTTCTTCAAGGACGATTCCCTGATGCTCGGGCCGTTCCATATCGATAAAGTCGATGATGATGATACCGCCCAGATTACGTAATCTCAGCTGTCGAGCAATGGTGTGCGCCGCTTCGAGGTTGGTTTTGAAAACGGTATCCTCAAAATTGCGGCCATCGACAAACGCGCCGGTGTTGACATCAATACTGGTTAACGCTTCAGTTTGATCAAAAATCAAATAGCCGCCAGATTTTAAATCGACACGACGCGACAGCGCTTTGTTCAATTCTTCTTCGACGCCATAGCGATCAAACAGCGCGCGTTCGCCGGTGTACAACGATAATTTTTCGGTCATTCCGATCGTGTACTTCTGCGAGAAATCCTGCATCGCGGTCAACGCCGCTTTATCGTCAACGTAAATCGTCGCCGTATCTTCGGAGGCAATATCGCGCAACATCCGTTGCGGCAGTAACAAATCCTGATACAACAAAGACGGAACGGGAAGTTCGTTGGAGCGCAGCGATACATCTCGCCACAAGCGCGTCAAATATTCGATATCGGTTTTCAGTTCGTGTTCGGTGGCCGTTTCTGCCATCGTACGGATGATGAAACCGCCCGGCGGCTCTTCCGGCAGCAACGCCTGCAATCGCTCGCGCAACGTTTCGCGCTCGCTTTCATCTTCAATCCGTTGCGAAATGCCGATGTGCACATCTTGCGGCAAAAACACCAGTAAACGCCCGGCGAGACTGACTTGCGTGGACAACCGCGCACCTTTGGTATTGATCGGATCCTTGATCACCTGCACCATCAGCGACTGTCCTTCGTGCAGAAGCCGCTCGATCGGCTTGGCGTCATCCTCGTATTTGCCCCGGTTCTCATAAATATCGGCGACATGCAGAAAAGCAGCGCGCTCCAAGCCGATATCGACGAAAGCGCTTTGCATCCCAGGCAACACACGCACCACTTTGCCGAGATAAATGTTGCCGACAAAGCCGTGCGTGTACGTCCGTTCGACATGCAGCTCTTCGACGATGCCCTGTTCAAGCACGGCAACGCGGACTTCTTGCGGGGTGACGTTAACCAGAATTTCGCGGGACATCGGATTTGCTTTCAAGAGGAAGCGACAGGATACGGGCGAAAACGCAAAGATTCAAGCGCAAAAGATAAAATACAAAAAGTTAAACACAGAAATTCAAACATTCCAATAACTGCGTTGTTTCAAACAACGGCAGCCCGACAACACCCGAATAACTCCCTTCGAGATGCGCTACAAACGCACCGGCGCGCCCCTGAATCGCATAAGCGCCCGCTTTGCCGAACGGTTCACCGCTGTCAAGATAGCGCTCAATTTCCTCATCGCGCAATGTTTTGAAGCTTACCCGCGAGACCACGACGCGATCCATAACCTTCGCCGCGCCGCCCTTCCGAACGGGAAGGCACAGCGCCACCGCACTGATCACCTCGTGCGTTTTTCCGGAAAGCGCACGCAACATGGCGGTGGCGTCCTGCCGATCTTGCGGCTTGCCGAAAATGCGACCGTCCAGCACCACCTCCGTATCCGCCCCCAGCACGGCATGCATCGGTAACTGCCCCAGCAACTTCTCCAGCAACTGCCGTTGACGCAACTTCCGCATACCGATCACCGCTTTGGTACGCGCCATTCGCTGAACATAAGCAACCGGCGCTTCGCCCAGCGAAGGAACCTCTGCGATGACGCCCTCTTCGAGCACGAACATCTCAAACGGCACATCAATCTGCGCCAGCAACGCCTGCCGACGCGGGCTTTGGGAAGCGAGATACACCGCGGGCGGGTAGGAAGAAATTTCGGCCATAACAGTTATTTTTAAACAGGCGACAAGGTTACGCATGCGGTTTTGCATCAGGCCGCACAAATTCCTGCCGCATTCTACCGTATCCCAAAGCGTCCGTTCTCACCGTCGGCCTAACCAACCCGCCACGACTGCGCTTGAACATTTTTACCTCCCTGGCTATTCACGACGAAACCGCCTCTTTTCAGACAAAAGCGGGTCATGCTATAATAAAAAGTTCGTGGCCAAGTAGCTCAGTTGGTAGAGCAGAGGACTGAAAATCCTTGTGTCGGTGGTTCAATTCCGCCCTTGGCCACCATCCCGCTTGCTCATGACCGCCTCTGTCTTACGCACCCTTTTCTCGCGGCGCATGTTGATCTGCGTTTTCACCGGCTTTTCGTCGGGGATGCCGCTGTACCTGCTGTTCAATCTCCTTCCCGCCTGGCTCATGACCGAAGGTTTGACCCTGCGCACCATCGGCGCTTTCGCGTTGATCCAGTTTCCTTACACCTGGAAATTTTTGTGGGCGCCGTTGCTTGACCGCTATGCGTTGCCCTGGCTTGGCCGCCGCCGCGGCTGGATGGCGGTTCTTCATCTTGTGTTACTCGGCGTAATCGCCTGGTTGGGTTGTCTGTCGCCACAGCAGGATTTGTTGCTGATCGTCGTGTTGACGACATCGCTGGCGTTTCTGTCGTCCTCGCTCGACATCGTAATCGACGCGTTTCGTCGCAACCTGCTGCCTGACATTGAGCAGGAATTGGGCAACACCATCCACGTCAATGCTTATAAAGTCGCCAGTCTGGTGCCCGGTTCATTATCACTCGTGCTTTCCGATTGGTTGCCGTGGACACAGGTTTTTCTGATCACCGCGCTGTTCATGCTACCTGGCCTGATCATGACCTTGCTCGTCAACGAGCCGCGCGCCTCCATCCGCGCGCCGAAAACCTTGCGCGAAGCGATCATCGAACCGTTTCACGAATTCATGTCGCGTCACGGCTGGAAACCGGCGCTGATCATTCTTGCCTTCGTGCTGCTCTACAAGCTCGGTGATTCGTTGTGCACTGCGCTTGCTACGCCGTTCTACATGGATATGGGCTACACCCGCACGCAAATCGGCCTGGTCGCCAAACATGCCGGGCTGTGGCCCAGCGTGATCGGCGGCATTCTCGGCGGCATGTTGATGATGAAGATCGGCCTCAATCGGGCGTTATGGGTGTTCGGCGTTTTGCAAGCCATTGCAATTCTGGGCTTTGTCGAACTTGCCCGCATCGGCGCCGCGCCTGCCGACGCCACGCGTTTATGGATTCTCGCCGGCGTGATCGGCTTCGAGGCGCTGGGCATCGGCTTGGGTACAGCCGCCTCCGTTTCGTTTATCGCGCGTACCACGCATCCGATGTATGTCGCCACCCAATTCGCGCTGCTCACCAGTCTGACGGCGATTCCGCGAACCTTCATCAACGCCACCGCCGGTTGGCTGGTGGAAGATTTGGAGCTCGGCTGGGTCAATTTCTTCTGGCTGTGTTTTGTGTTGGCGATACCCGGCATGTTGTTGTTGCTCAAAGTCGCTCCCTGGAGCGGCGCGCCGCCTGTTACGCCCACTGATAATTCCTCAACAAAATAGAAAAAACCTTTTTAACCACGAAAGATACGAAGAACACGAAAATTTTATGGCGCCAAATTCATCTCTACCAGAGCAGCTTCTGTTTAGCTACGCATATTTTTGCGTTGCCTCGCTTTGTCCCCCTTCACTGCGTCCCCTCTCCCGCTTGCGGAGGAAGGGTGGGGGAGAGGGGAGATTTTCCTTCGCGGCTTTGCGCTGTTGCGTGAGATGACTCTGACCTCTGATACCTGGCCTCTGAACCCGATGACCGCTTCTTCCCTTGCCCTCGCCGCCATTGCTGCGGCGCAACATTTATCGCAACACGTCGAGGCGATGCGCTTCGCTTCGCCGGTGACGCATGTCTATAACCCGCTCACCTACGCCTGGGCGGCGCACGAAACTTACCTTCGCCGCTTCGCCTCCTCGAAAAAAAAAGTGGTGTTCGTCGGCATGAATCCGGGGCCGTTCGGAATGGTGCAGACCGGCGTGCCGTTCGGCGAAGTGGATACCGTTCGTGGCTGGATGGGCATCGTGGAGCCTATCGAAAAACCGGAACATGAAAACCCAAAGCGACCGATCGAAGGTTTCGCCTGCACGCGCTCCGAAGTCAGCGGCCGCCGTTTATGGGGACTGTTCGCGCGACGATTCGGCAGCGCCGAGGCTTTTTTCCAGAATCATTTTGTCGCCAACTATTGCCCGCTGGCGTTCTTCGATAATGGCCGCAACCTCACACCGGACAAACTCCCTGCCACCGAACAAGCGCCCCTGCTCACCGCCTGCGATACCCACCTGCGCGCGCTAATCGACCTTTTGCAACCGCAATGGGTCATCGGCGTCGGCGCTTGGGCGGAAGCGCGCGCTCACTCAGCGCTCGCCGACCAGTCCGAAGTCCGGATAGGCCGAGTCCTTCACCCCAGCCCCGCCAGCCCCGCCGCCAACCGCGGTTGGGCAGAAGAAGCGACGCGGCAACTGGCCGCCTTGGGAATCTGGAAAGCGTGATCACGAACCATAAACGAAAACAGCGCTCCCCGGCTTTGGCCTGCTTGAGTCATAATATTTAGTTTAGGTGTACACTTACCCGGCGGCGCGCCCGTCATCAAGGATATGCGGCTACAGTCCGCAGTCCCATCGGGGTCGGCGCTTGGCCAAATGGGAAACGTCGCCAGGCGTTTCGCCTCCACTCGAAAAAGTCGCGTCGTGCGTATTTCCCCGTTGGCCGCAGATTTATCGCGGAGCAACAGAATGGCAAATGTTAATACTGAAATGGATTCTTCGGCGCGCAAGGCGCCGGATTCGCCGACGTATCGGCTGGTCGCCGACCTGCTCGCAAAGGCCGACATTACTCTGAATGGCACGCGCCCGTGGGATATGCGGTTGCACGACCCGCGCGCGCTGGAGCGCGTACTGGCGACGGTCAATCTGGGGTTGGGCGAAGCTTACATGGATGGCCAATGGGATTGTGACCGGCTCGACGAATTCTTCACCCGCGTTCTGCGCGCAAAACTGGATCAGCAAATCGAACCAACACGCCTGTTTTTTTACGTGCTGAAAGCAAAATGGTTAAACCGTCAAAACGTAAAGCGCGCCTGGCAAGTCGGCGAACAACATTACGATCTTAACAACGAATTCTACGAAGCCATGCTCGGCAAACGCATGGCCTACTCCTGCGGTTACTGGTCAGGTGGCTCGAAAACACTCGACGAAGCGCAAGAAGCCAAGCTCGACATGATTTGCCGCAAGCTCGCTTTAAAGCCGGGCATGCGTCTGCTCGACATCGGTTGCGGCTGGGGCAGCCTGATGGGTTTCGCAGCCGAACGTTACGGCGTTTCCTGCGTCGGCGTAACGGTTTCAAAAGAACAGGCGAAGCTGGGCGCAGCGCGTTATAAAGATCAGCCGATCGAATTTCGCCTGATGGATTACCGCAACCTCAACGAGCAGTTTGATTGCATTGCCAGCGTCGGCATGTTTGAACACGTCGGCCCGAAGAACTATCGAACCTATATGGAAGTCGCGCGCCGCTGCCTTGCCGACGGTGGTCTGTTTCTATTGCACACCATCGGCAAAAACCACCCGAGCGCCGCCGCCGATCCGTGGATCGACAAATACATCTTCCCGAATGGCGTGATTCCCGTTATCGGCGAAATCGCAAACGCGGCGAGCAAGCTGTTCGTCGTCGAAGACCTGCACAACTTCGGCGCTGATTACGATCGCACCCTGATGGCCTGGCACGCGAATTTCGAGAGCGCATGGCCGCGCTTCGCCGCGAAAATGGGGCAACGCTTCTATCGAATGTGGCGCTACTACCTGCTGTCGTGCGCGGGCGCGTTCCGCGCGCGTGATACCCAGCTCTGGCAGTGGGTACTTTCAAAAAGCGGCGTTCCCGGAGGATATAAGCGTCCGGCGGTTTGATTCAGGGCTGGAAACCAACCCCCCTTCAAGGGACGGGTTGGGTGGGGATAGGGTTATCAGCGATCAGAAATCAGGCATCAGGCCTCTGATGCCTGATTTCGCCACTCCAGCGAGCGACTCTCCAAAGCCGGAACCTTCAGGCCTGTTGGTGTACACTTCCAAGAATTGGTTTTCAACGAGTGAAAACACCGGTGAGCGAAAACGCACCGACAACCGAAACAAAAGCTGTTGATATGGTCAATAACAACAGTACTTCAAACGACTGCCGGCATATCCGCATCAACAAGCAGCGTACAAAACGCCGATTGCGTCAGATTGCCGTTATTAGCTAAAACAATTCCTCTGCAACTTGAAAAGAGCAGTCCCTCCATGACTCAAAGCCAGACGCATAAAATCGGATTTATCGCACCGCTTTCTGAACCCGGCTGGCAAGAGGCTGGAGAGCAGTTGCTTTCAGGATTCCTGCTTGGAATCAAAAGAGTCAACGCGCATGATGATTTTTCAGACCGCCAAATCGAAGTAGTCATTCGAGATACGGCCGGAAGTCCAGAACGGGCCGAAGAGGCTGTCCGCGAGATGAAGAATCTGGGCGTTGTGGCTTTGGCAGGCGAATACCATAGTGTCGTGGCCCGTTCCGCAGCACGAATAGCGCACGAATTACATCTACCCTATCTCTGCTCGTCGGCCGTCATCGACCAACTTGTCGACCAGCCGTCCGATTGGATAGCAAGACTCTCGCCTCCGCAATCCACCGGCTGGACCCTATTTGCAGATTTTCTATCAAATCAGGGGCATTCCAATATCGCCGCTATTACGACACAGAGTGCATATTGGTCTAAAGGTGTCGAAATTCTTCGTAATCGTCTACTAGAACGCGGTGGCCAGCTGACAGAGTTACCTTTCCAGGAATCCAATCCGACTCAAATCATTGATTCTTTGGGAGCCATTGGCGCCAGCTCCCTTCTTTTGCTGTTGGGTTTCCCGGAGCCTGTGACGTCAATAGTGCGCACAGTCCGGAACAACAGAAACTTCGACCATGTGTTGCTTGGCGCTCCTGCTGGTCAGCCCGAATTCGCTCAGTGGCATCGGAACCTCGGTCTGTTTGGAACTGGTGTTCCATTTCTGCGTTACGTACCGACAAACCAATCCTCAGTCGCAATGGATGCCTTTCAAGAGCTTCGCCGACTCTACAGGCGGGAGCCATCATTCGTCGCGCTTGAGGGTCTGGATTCTGCACTGGTAGTGGCGGATCTGCTGCGCGGGTATAACTACGAAAATGATAAACCATGGGCTTCAATAATCACCAATGGAAGCAGGGGCCGAATCAACTTTACGTTCGACCCACACAGCAGGATGTGGCAGTGGGTCACTGCTCCGGTTCAAGTTGCAAGCCTCAATCGTTTGGTTTCACCTGTAGCCCAGGTGTTATTGACTCCTTCAGATGTTGCCTAACATTGCGCTCATCCCGGGCGGCTTTGCCGCCAATCGTGGTTGGGTAGAAGAAGCGGCGCGGCAGTTGATGAAGTTGGGAATATGGGTGTCAGGGATCAGATGACAGAGGTCAGATATCAGGTATCAGGAATGCGTCATTGCGAGGAGCGAAGTGACGAAGCAATCCAGAAAAGTTACCGCAAAGAACGCTTGGATCGCAAAGAAAAAACATCTGCGCGTGTAGATACTGTTTTCAAATCCGCTCTTGTTTCTCGCGCGAAGCCGCGATGCCGCGAAGAAGAAAAGCAAGCCCGAATAAGCGAAGCGCCATCCGGGAATGTGTTACGGACGGCAGGTTGCCGTCCCTTGTACGCCCCCATCCCAACCTTCCCCCGCAAGCGGGGGAAGGGGATTTGAGTTTTTTCTTTGCGCTTTTCGCGTTCTCTGCGGTTAAATTGTTTTTGCCGGGATTCGCTTCGCTCATCGCCAGCCCACGCTCTGATTTTTGACCTCTGATCCCTGCCTACGGCTTCCCGCGCGTGTACGAGCGCAGTTCGATGGTTTCAAGCTGGGCGGATATTTCGATGCCGCCGAGTTCATCACCTTTCTCGATATAGTTCGCCAGCCTCTTGGCGTAAACGATGTTGTTGACCGCCGGCGCATACCAGAAATCATAGTTGCCGCGCGTCGGCCAGCGCCAGGGGTCTTCATCGTCAAAAGTGATGATTTGGTTGAGCCTGAGCGCGTCGGTTTCACCAACAGGCGTTTTGATTTTTTCCCAACCCCAGGCGCGAGTGATGTAATTGGGGCGCTGTCCCCATCGCTCTTTCGCGTCAACGGTGTCAAGCCGCTGGTTCCACGAGTCGCCCGCCCGTATCGGAAAACGGTAGCGTTGATACGGCGTGTTGAACTTGCGCGTTTCGACATTCATCAGCGCGCCTTGCAACACCAATCCCGGTCGCGGCCACAGCTCGGTGCGCGTTTCGTCGATACGTTCGCCCTTAAGGGTTATTTGCACCGTGATTCCTTCCGTACCGATGCGAATGATCTCCCAGGTTTCGTTCCAGACCAGCGGTAAGCGATAGCCTTCTTCGACGTGATAGACCCAGCGATCACCGACACGATAGTCCGGCGCTTCGGCCAGCTTCGAAGGATCACCATCCAGCCCCAAGATCGCTGCGCAACCAGACAACAGCAACAACGCGCCTACCGCCAGGAGCGCTCCTGCTCGCGCATGAAAAATTTTCCGACAGTTACGCATTGTTGTCTCTCCTCCTTCAGTGCAAGTTTTTATTGTACTCGGCCTGTTTCATAGAGTAAACGATCGAGCTGTCGCCAACTGTGACGAAAAAACTTCAGTCACGCAAACACACTCGGACCGCAACGAAAAAACGGAGCGTCGCGCCCAAAAAAACGGCGGCGGTTCTTCTCCCAATGCGACAACACTTTTAGCGTACAACACATGCCGCCGATCAATACGCTTGAAGTAAAGAACGCCGCGCCAAATATCGGGGTTGGCAAACAACATGGAGCCCAAAGAGCGGTCGCCCATTCGTTTGAATGACTGCGCCAAAAGCCCCGGTTTTCGGGTCATCAAAATGCTGTGGCCAAAAACGAGAGGCCGCCCATCGCAAACCAGACTGACTTCCCGCACCAGTGCCGTAGCTCTTTGGTGACGATCACCGACCAGCAAAAAAGTTTCATCGGGGCATACTTTATCGAATCGGCTTTGATGCACAACGACGTGAAATTCTTCGCAGATCGAACGCAAGCGATCGGTCAAAGACTGCCGCTCCGTCAGCCAGGAATACAGCGGCTCGGAAAGCGCGGGCGGCTGGCGCCACCACCAACGCTGGTTCATCAACCGCGAAGAACGCATAGAGCGCAAAAAGTTAAGCGGGTAAACATACCGAAAGGTATTCCACGTTTTCTATTCCGCCGCAACCCCTCTCCCCTCGCGGGAGAGGAGCAGGGGGGAGGGCAAAGCGCACCCTTACAGAAAGGCATCTCCCTTTTTGCTCTGCGCATTCTTTGCGGTAAAAAGCACTCACTCTTTGTCGGTCACCGCGCCGCGGCTGGCGCTCGACACCAATCGTGCGTACTTGGCCAACAACCCGGCGGTGTAGCGCGGCGCCGGCTGCCGCCATTGCTCGCGCCGTTTCGCCAGCTCTTCTTCGCTGATGTTCAACTGGATCAACAAACGATGCGCGTCGATGGTGATCGAATCGCCTTCTTTGATCAGCGCAATCGTGCCACCAACATACGCTTCCGGCGCGACGTGGCCGACAACCATGCCCCAGGTGCCGCCGGAAAAACGACCATCGGTAATCAGCCCCACTGTTTCGCCCAGGCCCTGTCCAATCAGCGCCGAGGTCGGCGCCAGCATCTCTTGCATCCCCGGCCCGCCTTTCGGCCCCTCGTAGCGGATTACGATCACATCGCCGTCTTTGATCTTGCGCGCCATGATCGCTTCCATGCACGCCGCTTCCGAATCAAACACGCGCGCCGGACCGGTGATCGACGGGTTCTTGAGGCCAGTGATTTTTGCCACACAGCCTTCCGGCGACAGGTTGCCTTTCAGAATCGCCAAATGGCCTTCTTTGTACAACGGCTTGTCGAATGGCCGGATCACATCCTGATCGGTGCGCGGCTGCGACGGCACGTTCGCCAGTTCTTCCGCCAGTGTTTTGCCGGTAATGGTCAGGCAATCGCCGTGCAGCAATCCTTTATCGAGCAGCATCTTCAGCACTTGCGGCACGCCGCCCGCACGATGAAAGTCAACTGCAACATAGCGCCCCGACGGTTTCAGATCGCACAGCACCGGCACCCGGCGACGGATACGCTCAACATCGTCGATCGACCATTCGACGTCCGCCGCCGACGCAATCGCCAGATAATGCAATACTGCGTTGGTCGAGCCGCCGGTCGCCATGATCAGCGATGTGGCGTTCTCAATCGACTTGCGGGTGATGATGTCGCGCGGTTTGATATTTTGAACCACGGCGTTATAAACAACACGCGCCGACTGTGCTGCCGAATCGGCTTTTTCGGGGTCGGGGCACGCCATCTGCGACGAGCCGAGCAGACTCATCCCCAGCGCTTCAAACGAGGACGACATGGTGTTGGCGGTGTACATGCCGCCGCAGGCGCCGGTCGATGGGCAGGCATGTTTTTCGATGCCGACGAAGTCCTCTTCTTTCATTTTGCCGGCGGCGAATGCGCCCACTGCTTCGAACGAACTGACAATCGTCAAGTCCTCGCCCTTCCAGCGGCCAGGCTTGATCGTGCCAGCGTAAACGAACACGCCCGGCACATTCATCCGCGCCAGCGCGATCATCGCCGCCGGCATGTTTTTATCGCAACCGCCGACAATCAACACGCCGTCCATACACTGCCCGTTGACCGACGTTTCGATGGCGTCGGCGATGACTTCGCGCGATACCAGCGAATACTTCATCGCTTCGGTGCCCATCCCGATGCCGTCGGTCACCGTCGGCACGCCGAACACCTGCGGCATCGCACCGACTTCTTTCAACGCCGCCATCGCCCGGTCCACCAGCGGTTGGATCCCGGCGTTGCAGGGGTTCATGGTGCTGTGTCCGTTCGCCACGCCGACGATGGGCTTCTCAAAATCGCCATCGCCAAAGCCCACGGCTCGCAGCATCGCACGGTTCGGCGAGCGCGCCATGCCCTGGGTGATCAAACGGGAACGACGGTTGTACGACATGATTCAATCCTTTCTGAAAACTTTTCAAAAATTAACGAGGCTTTCCGGAGCTTGACAATAACACTTGCTCCGGTTTGAGACAACACAAAACCGCGCCGCCGGCCACCAAAACGAACCCAACCCCATGATAAATATAAAGAGATTCGTGGATAAACAGCGTAGCGAACAGCGCCGCAAAAATCGGCACCAGATGTGTAAAAATTCCCGCTTGCACCGGCCCCACCTGCGCTACCCCATAGCCGAACAGCAGCATCGCAATGAGCGTCGGCACCAGACCGATGTACGTTGCCAGCGCGATCTCCCGGGCGCTGAACGACGGAACACCCTTAACCCACCATTCGCCGATCAGCATCGGAACGATCAGCGCCAGCCCCAGCACGCCGGCCGTGAATACAAACGCCGGCAACGACAGATAGCGTGGGCGCAACAGGAGCAGCACCGTATAGAACGCCCAGATCACCAGCCCGAGCAATGCCAGAAAATCATAGCCGCTGATTCGCAACTCCAGAAGATGGCGGAATTCGCCATGCACCAGCACTGTCAGCACGCCGACGAACGACAACGTCAACCCGACATTCTCCAGCCATCGCGGCCGCCGCCGTTTCCACACCGCCATAATCAGCACCACCATCACCGGCACGATCGAGTTCATCAAGCCGACGAAAATGGCCGTCGTCCCCTGCAAACCGAGATACGAGACCCACGTATTCGGCGCAAACCCGGCAATCGCCAGCAACAACATCAGCGGCAACTGTGTTCGTAGCGCCCGGTAAATCGATCCGCGCTCATTCCAGACAAAAGGAATCAGCGCCGACGTCGCCACCACCCAGCGGAATGCCGCCAGTGTCGTCGGCGACAACGTGTTAAGCAAATCGCGTGCGATGACCGCATTGCTGCCCCACATCGCCGACGTGATGACCAGAACCGCATACGCCGTCAGACGCGAAGAAGGAAGCATGGATAGTAGAGATCAGGAATGAGGTATCGGGAATCAGGGAACAACTTGACCGGTTCACAAAGAGTGTCAAACCGCGCCTTCGTTCATCCGTCTATTATAACCATTCCTGCCGTTGTCTCTGCAAAGGACGGAATGTAGAAGAACATTCCCCCGCTTGCGGGAAGGATGGAATGGGACGCAGGCTGACGATGAGCGAAGCGAATCCCAACAAAAACACAACCTCAAAGAGCGCAAAGCATTCTCACGTGGAGACGCGAAGCTGCGAAGAAGAACAAGCCCCATCCCCTTTAAGGGGTTGGCTTAGCCAACGAGTGCAGTCAAGCGTTATTCAAGCGGCGCAACCGCCTTTCACTTTGAATTCTTTTGTTTTCGTCCCTATGCGCACTTTTATCGTTCCTTCCATTGCACTGGTGTCATCGCCTTCGGCGGTCCTGACAAAATCAATGCGGAGTGTTGCGTTCGACGCCTTGAAGGTTTGTTTCCATATTTTCTTTTCAACCTGGGATACTGTTTCTTCCGCGCTTTGCTTTCCCGTGAATTCGATCAGACGCCCGTCAATCTTCATCCACATCTTGCTGACCCAATCGCCTTTCAGAATGTCTCCCGACTTCGGTTGTTGCCCAAAATAACACTGTGCGCCTTTGATAGGCGGCTCGTCCGGTTTCAAGACTTCGACAGAGAAAGATTTTTCGGCAGTCTTCCCGGCGATTGCAAACGGCGCCACATACGCTGAACCAAGCAGAATCAGAGCAGCAATCATCAGGTAACGCATTTTTTCCTCGATACGGCGGGTTCAAAAGTAAGAGCTGCCTGGCGGTTGTAATCTTGAACGAAGTGTTGAAATTTCATTGTCGATTTCTGTAACGCACCCTTCGATCTCTTGAAAATTTTCCAGTTCACGAATGACTTCCAGTTTTTGAATTGCCAGTTTGAGATGGCGATCCATTTCATGAACCGGCCAGATGTACACATAACCAAGCCGCACCAGCAAAAAAGCAGCGGCGCGAATAACGTCCGGCTCGCGCTCAGGATCGCGGTTAAGAGCCTCCTCAACATGTACAGCAAGGTGGGTCTTTTCAAAAAGAACGCCATACCAATCGGCAGCAACATCGTTCTCCCACGGCTTGAAGCCCCAATCTCCCATGAACCTCTCTCCTTGACTTAACACCTGAATTAACCAGCGCGCTTCACGCCGGAGATTGCACGGTGAATATGCCCTTTGGTCTTATCCTCTCTTGCCTTATTGCGCAACATCCGCAAACCACCCCTGGAGTGTTTCTCCATCAGGATAGACAATATCGTCAATTTTCCAGCCGTCCTCCTCATGGGTCAAGCGGTATTCAAGTTGCGCCGCATCTTTCGGAAAATGGATTGTTGCCATAACCGTTGACTTCATGGATGCGGGTTGAATGCTTACCGTAACGCCTCCCGGATCCATAGTCCACCAGATTGGCGACATCTCGGTCGTGCAAATACCGCCGAATTTTTCCGCGCATTTGAGAGCGCCGGCATAGAGATTGACAATTCTTTTCGAGAAATAGATCTGCCACACCTGCAAAGGTTCGTTCCACAAACCGGGCAGAACGGGATCTTCCAGCACCGCCTCGTCCGCGAAGTCACGGTAGAGCCGCACGACCGTATCCTGCGGAGTTGTCATTCTGACTGTCAAGTGGCGCGAGTACAAGCTGGAAGAAGGCACGACCGTATCCTGCGGAGTTGTCATTCTGACTGTTGGAGAACACGATGCCAAACAGACGGCACACAGTAATACAAGTGGCGCTATGAAACGACGCGACATGTGCATAACTCCCATCAGTTCAATAAGATTGCAGGATCAGCCAGGCGTTGGCAAAGCGCCGCGCTTTGAGGTCGTCGCGGCGAATCCAGAGGTAGAGCTGACCGTTATCACCCCACACCATGTTGCCTTTCCCGTCGGTGCCGATCTGGGCCAGCAGCAGCCAGTCGGTCGCAGTGGCGCGCACGGCGGCAAGGGCCGGGTCTTTGTAGGCGTCCGAATTGCCGCAAGAGTGACCGGCGTTCAACAGCGCGCATCGGGTCTGCATCCCGCCCTGCACGGGCGTGGGCCAGCCGCCGACATGATGACATTTCCAGTCCTTGCCGTCTTCCGAGGAGTAGAGAAAATCGTCCTCAGACCACCAGTCGCCCCACAACTGGTTCGTGAACGTCTCCGGCCATCCCATCCGGTCATATTCGGCCTCGTGGGGCGGCAAAGGCGTCATGCAGGCATGGGCGCCACAAGCCAGGGGCGAGCGACGGCAGCAAGCAAAAAAGTCGCCGCGCGGTTCATCCGGTTCAGCGCATCGCGTCAGCGGCCCGGCATCACGATCGTGGAAGAGGATGGCAAAGCCCGTGCGGTCTTGCGGGCAAAGCCCCCAAGGCATCTCGATCAGGTCGTAAAAAATGGACAGCACGCCCTGGCGGGGCAGATCCGGGTCGAGCGGCCCTGCCGCCCACATTTCGGCCAGGTTGATCTGGGCGACAAAGGACAAGGGCTGCGCGTTTTCGATCATCCGGATGCGATTCAATGTCTCCTGCCGATACTCCTCGCGCTTCTCGGGTTT
>Ga0209628_10001053_pt1 | contig 17422 bp, 19 predicted proteins | sample TergutCu122P4_FD_187285 | JGI IMG/M metagenome (GOLD analysis project Ga0209628, IMG submission 187285) | Cubitermes ugandensis P4 segment gut microbial communities from Kakamega Forest, Kenya - Cu122 P4 (SPAdes) (version 2) | ecosystem: Host-associated > Arthropoda: Insects > Digestive system...
CTCGTCATGCTCTTGCTCCTTTCAGGGCCAACACGCGACCGTTCGTTGAGCAAGGCTATCACTTAGCACCATGTCCGAATTTCCGGGGCCGGCTCTAACGATGCGATGGTCGGGCGCTACATCGTCCGTTGGGAGGCCTTCAACAATCTATCGAAAGAAGACCGGCGAAAGATCAAGGTAAAAATCGCGCAACGCAAGTTCAGGGATCGGGCCAATCCGAAATCGGAACAATATGACGGGCGGCGCGGCGGCAAGATGGTCTATGTCCCAAAGGGATGGAATTCCACGGTATCACCGCCCATTGAGCCGGTGGAAAGGCTGGCGCAAGCCGGACGGCTGGCCAAAAACATGTATGCCAAAGCAAAGGCCAAGGTCGCGCCAAAGCCGACAGAAGCGCAAGTCCCATGATCGGCGGCGGCGCTGGCATAATCGGCTGGACGGGATTCCCGTCCATTTTTTTTGTCGGGGGCGGTATGGAGTGGCTTGAGTGGGTCAACTGGCGCGGCGTCGGCATGGCTGGCGGCTTCCTGCTGCTCAATGCGGCCATGACGGCAAGGGGCAAAAGCATGTCGTTCCGGCTGGAATGCGTTGCGGGCTGGCTGCTGCTGGTCGGCGTTCTGATTGGGGGGGCGCTCGGCGGCTTGGGAGAAAAGGCGGCGGGTGGTCTGGTAATCGGCGGCGTCGTCGGCATCGTCTGGGGCGCGGTCGTCTGGCTCTGGCGCGGCGGCAGTACAGCGGCGCGTCTGGCGGCAGATTCAGAGAAAAAGCCGTGGATGCGTTGGGCGGCCGGCGCGCTGCTCGCCGGTTTGGCGTTGGCCGGTGCGCTGGCACTCTGGCCGCGCCAAAGTGGGCCAGAGCAGGCGGCGGCAGAAACTAAAGCCGAAAACGCCGCCGAAAGCTGCCCGTGCGGCGGAGGCGCGGTGTGCACGGGGCCAAAGGGCGGGCGCTACTGCCTGACGGCGGGCGGCAGTAAAAGGTATCTCGGCAAATAGCCGGCGGCCGTAAGCCGTCGGCGGCCGTGAGCAATCATCGTTTGGCCTGTCGCGGGGGAACGCGCCGGTAAATGCCGGGCGGCAGGGTTGGATCAATTTCATTTATAGGGCCATAAGTAGATTCAATGGGCTGCGGTCGCGGGTCGCGTGTCCTGCGCGGCGGTTTTGCGGTAGATTTGGGCGCTGTTGGGATCGGAGTTTTGCTTTTCTCTTGGTTCTCGCGCCAAGCGGCAAACGCGGCAGGCGCGAAACGAAGCCAAGCGGGATCGATTGGCGGGCAGTTGGCGACGGAATTATCAAACGTACCGGCTGCCTTGGCGCGGGCGATCTTGCCGGGAACATCCCAATAGGTAACGTAGAAGTTGAAGCGTCTGGAATCGGCGGGCAGTTTGGCTACTGCCCAAACCCACCTAATCAAGTCAAAGGCTTCGGCCTGTTCTTTCGTGAGGATGCTATGAACCGTTCCCATTTTTGCCGCCGTCTTGTTGATTCCGCCATGCGGAATTGTCGGGAGGCGGTAGGTATGCTGTCCGTTTTTTTTGCCAACGTAACTGCGCATAATCATTCTTATGTTAAATTATGCAACAAGGCAGAATGGCGTTACCTGATGGAAACTCCTACAATCAGCCAAAGGAGAGAAAACCGTGACTGATAACGTCGAAAATCTGATCGTCGAGCATCTGAAACGGATTCAGGCGGAACTGTCGGATTCCCGCGCCCGCGATCAGGAAATTCTGATCAGGCTGGGTCACCTGGAAGCGGCCATTGCCAGGATCGGCAGCACCCAGACGGCGAACTACGAGGAAATCATCGGCGACCGCCTGATGATCGACAAGCTGCGGGAACGTATCGAACGACGCCTGGAACTGGCGAACTGAGCAGCCGCCAAAAAGCCGGGGACTCCCCGGCTTTTTTGTTTGACGCATGGCCATCGACAATCGTGAGTCTCCTCGGCATGAATGCCGGGGCTTGCGCTTGCGCCGTGGTCAAAGTTCGCCGACGAAACTGCTCAGGGCGGCCAGTACGGCGGCTTCCTGGTCGCGGTGCGGGCTGTGGCCGCAGGAGGCCAGCTTGAGCAGGCGCGCGCCGGGCGATCGTTCGGCGATGAGGTCGATCTGGCGCATCGTGGCGTATTCGTCGCCCTCGCCCTGGATGGCCAGCATCGGGCAGGCAATGCGCGGCAGGTATTCCTCGATGTTCCAGTCGCCAAAGGCCGGCGACAGCCAGGTGTCGTTCCAGTCGCGGAATACCTGTTCGGTCCGTTCATGGTGGTAGCGCGCCAGTTTTTTGGGCAGGTCGGTGCTCTCCCATGCCGTTCGCGCCGCGCGGATGCCGGCGAGCGCCGCTTCTTCGACGAATTCATGTGGCGCCAGCACGGCGACGCCGCGCGGCACGCCGGGAAAGCTGCCGGCGAAGATCAGGGCGATGCTGCCGCCGTCGCTGTGGCCGATCAGCACGGGCCGTTCGATGCCGAGCGCGGCGAGCAGTTCGGGCAGCGCCTGCCGCGCTTCGCGGTGCATGTAATCGGGCTGGCGCGGTTCCGGCCAGGGCTGCGAGCCGCCGTAGCCGGCGCGCGACCAGACGATGACGCGGCAGCCGGTGGCCGCCGCCAGCTTTTCCGGGAAACGCCCCCACATGGCGACGCAGCCCAGCCCTTCATGCAGCAGCAGCAGCGTTGGTCGGTCATCGGCGGTGGCGGGGTAATCACGGTATTCGAGGCGACAGCCGGCGACGGTCAGGTGTTTCATGGGGTGAGCAGGAATTGGCGAACGATGGAAATCTGTGTTTCGTCGAAGAACATCGGCGCATGGCCGACGCCGGCCACTTCGGCCAGTTCGGCGCGCGGGCCGCGTTCGGCCATCTGCCGCCAGACATCGAGGGTCAGCAGATCGGATTCGGCGCCGCGAATGGCCAGCGTCGGGCAGGCGATGCGGTCGTAGAGGCCCCAGCAGTCGGGGTTTTTGGCGATGGCGGCGATTTCCGACGCGAAGTTCGCGGCGATTCGCGGATCGTAGAGGAAACCCCACCAGCCATCGGCGCGGCGGGCGACGCTGCTTTCGGTCAATTGTCTCCACTGCCCTTCGCTCAGGGGGCCGAAGGGCGCGCTGACCGCCTTGACGTAGGCGAGCGCCTCGTCGAACGACACCCAGGCGGGATCGGCGCCGACGTAGGTGATGATGCGCTCGAGCGCGTCGAGGTCGATGGCCGGCCCGATGTCGTTGAGCACCAGGCGGCCGATCGGCGTTCCGTCGAGGGCGGCCAGCGCCATGCCGATCAGTCCGCCCATCGAGGTGCCGACCCAGTCGACGCGCTGAACGCCCAGGCGGGCGATCAGCGTCACCATGTCGGCCACGTATTGCGGCAAGGCGTAGCCAGCCGGGTCGCGCAGATGGCTGCTCTGGCCGCGCCCGACGACATCGGGGCAGATCACCCGGTAATGCCCGGACATCGCTTCGGCCAGCGCGTCGAAATCGCGGGCGTTGCGGGTCAGGCCGTGAACGCAGACGAGCACACGCGGGTTGTCGTATTCGCCCCACTCGGTATAGGCCATCCGGTGCAGCCCGGAAGGGCTGAGGCATTGGACAGACTGCTGTTTGAATTTCATCGCATTTCCTCCCGGTGGAAATGTATCACCGTCCATACCAATAACGCTGCCGTTCCTGCCGCCAGGCGCTGACGGCCACCCCGTCGGCGCGCAGAACGGCGCGCAGCGCGCCGTCGCGGTCGGTGCGCCAGATGCGGGCGCCCTGCTCCGCATAACGCTCGACCACCGCGCCGCGCGGATGCCCGAAACGGTTGCGATAGCCGACCGAAATCAGCGCATGCCGCGCGCCGACTGCGGCGACGAAGGGCGGCGTCGACGACGCCATCGCGCCGTGATGCGGCACCACCACGATATCGGCGGCCAGCGCCGCGGCATCGCGGGCGAGCATGGCTTTTTCGTCGGCGGCCTCGATATCGGCGGTCAGCAACAGCCGCCTCTGGCCGGCCGTCACAGTCAGCACGCAGGAACGGTGATTGATCGCGGCGCGGCTCTCGTATACCGCCGGCAAGGGGTGCAGCACGGCGAAATCGACGCCGTCCCAGGTCCAGGTCTGGCCGGCCGCGCACAATTCGCCGTCCAGTTCCGTCATCGACGACAGCAGGCCATCCACCGGCAGGGCCGCCCGCAGCGACGCCAGGCCGCCGGAATGATCGCTGTCGCCGTGCGACACCACCACGCGGTCGACGCGCCCTGCTCCCAGCCAGCGCAAATAAGGCACGACGACGCGCTGGCCGGCGTCGGAATCGGCGCTGTAGCGCGGCCCCGGGTCGTAGATCAGCAGATGCCGGCGGGTGCGCACCACCACCGCCTCGCCCTGCCCCACGTCGAGCACGTCGATGCGCGCCTCGCCCTCCGGCACCGGCTCGGCGGGCCAGAACAGCGCCGGCAGCAACAGGAAGGCGCCGAGCAGGCGGCCGGGCACGCCGCGCGGCAGCAGGCAGACGGCGACGCCGACGGCGGCCATGAGCACCGCCCACAACGGCGGCGCCGGAATCTGCCAGACCGGCCAGGCGGCGCACCAGAACAAAAAGCGCATCAGCGCGTCCAGCGCCGCGTGGGCCAGCATCAAGAGCGGCGGCCACGGCAGCAGCGCCGCCAGCAGGGCCAGCGGCGTGACGACGAAGCTGATCGCCGGAATCGCCAGCGCATTGGCCAGCGGCGACACCAGCGGCATTTGCTGGAACACCAGCAGCAAGGCCGGCAGCGAAGCCAGCGTCGCCGCCCACTGCACCAGCCCCCACTCCCCTGCCCTGGCGCGCCAGCCGCGGCCGCCACCGACCGCCGCCGAGCCGACATAGAGCAAGGCGCCGACCGCGCCGAAAGAAAGCCAGAAGCCAACCGCCAATACCGCCCACGGATCGGCGAGCAGCACCGCCAGCAAGGCCAGCGCCAGAATCCGGCCGGGCGCCAGCTGCCGCCCGGAAAGCATCGCCGCCGCCGCGACCAGCAGCATCAGCAGCGTGCGCTGCGCCGGCACGCCGAAACCGGCCAGCAAGGCATAGCCGGTACCGCCCACAGCGGCGGCCAGCAGGCCGGCGTGCTGGGCCGGCAAACGCAGGGCCAGCGCCGGCGCGCGCCGCCAGACAGCGGCGAACAGCCAGCCGAACAAACCGGCGACCATCGTCACATGCAGGCCGGAAATGCTCATCAGATGCGTCGTGCCGCTGCGGTTGAAAACCGTCCACAAATCGCCCTGCACCGCCTTCTGGTCGCCGACCGCCAGCGCCGTCAGAACGCCGACCCACGGCCAGTCGTTTTCCGGCAGCGCGGCCAGAAAACGGGCGCGGACGGTGGCGCGCAGATACTCGACGACATAGCCCGGCCGCCAGACAAAGCTTTCCAGCCGTTCCGCCGGCCCCGGACGAATGTAACCGGTCGCCCGGACGCCGCGTTCGAGCAATGAAGCCTCGTAATCGAAACCGCCGGGATTGGCCCCGCCATGCGGCCGTTTCAGGCGCACCGTGAAGCGCCAGCGTTCGCCCGGAGACACCGCCGGCGGCGCGGCGCGCTCCCGGTACCAGGCCAGATCCACCCGCTGCGGCGCCACCGCGCCGGGGGTCAGACGCTGTTCGACGACAAACTCGAAACGGACGCCGCGATCGAAATCCTGCGGCAATCCGGCAACGACGCCGACGACCTCGACATCGCGCCCTTCCCAATCCGAACCCAGTTCATCGGCCAGCCGCACATCGGCCCGCCAGCCGGCCCAGCCGAAACCGAGCGACAGGCAGCCGAGCAGCGCCAGAACACGGGTCGCCGGGCGGCGAACGAAAAAAAACGGCAGGCAAGCCAGCAAGCCGCCAGCCAACCACGGCCACGGTGCCGGCAACTCGCCGCGCGTCTGCAACAGCAGCACGCCGGCGGCAAAGGCAAGAATGGCCGAGCGCATGGCGAAATCATGGCACAGACAGAGCAATCGCACGAATGCCCAATTCAACCTTGGCCGTGACATTGCGACGCTTTGGAGCGCCGAGCAACGCAGACGGGCCGGGGGTTTCGGCTGGCGTCTTTATCTTAGCCAGCCGCCCGGCCCGTCGAGTAGCGCAGGGCACGCAGCCTGGGGTCGCCTTCTTCTTTGGCTACTTTCTTCTTGGCGAAACAAGAAGAAAGTATGCCCGCGCGTCAGGCGCGGAAAACAGCGGTCGAGAAAAAGCAAAGTCCCTGGATTCCCGCTAAAAACATGCGGGAATGACGGAATTTCAAAGGCCGCGCCTTAAAAACACAAAGGGTTGCATGACGTAGACATTCATGTGATTGCCCTGATGGCGCGCATCGGGATGAGCGCGCCTCCCCTCTTTCCGGGATAATCCCCGGATGCGCAGTTTCCTGAAAAAATACCTGCCCGATCACGAAACCATTCGCCGCAACCGCTGGCTGCGGCCATTCGAGAACACCCTGCTGCATCCCAGGCTGTGGCACCTGAACCGCCGCTCGGCGGCCGGGGCCGTGGCCGCCGGCCTGTTCTGCGGCCTGATTCCGGGGCCGTTCCAGATGCTCGGCGCGGCGTTCTGCGCCGTGCTGTTCCGCGTCAATCTGCCGCTGGCCCTGCTGACCACGCTATACACCAACCCCTTCACCATCGTGCCGCTCTACCTCGCGGCCTATCAGATCGGCCGCCTGCTGCTCGGCCAGGGCGCGGGCTTCATCGCGCCGCCGGATTTCTCGGCCAGCGACATCATCGGCTTCACCCGCGCCCTGGAAGCCTGGATGTGGAGCGTCGCCGAACCGCTCGGCGCCGGTTTGGTCGTGCTCGCCTGCGCTCTGGCGGCAGCCGGTTACGCGCTGACCCTGGCCGCCTGGCGGCTCTACCTGCTCGCCGCCTGGCGTCGCCGGCGCTCGCGTTAGCAAAGTCAAAACGGCTTGGCGAGGAGAATTTCGGGCGGCGGCGAGGGGCAATCGTAAAACCGTATCATCAGGATTGGACCGTCGCCAAAGGCAAGAACAACGAGAGCGGCGAGTTGGGTAGCGCAATGAAGCCGTGATGCCGGTAGAAATCCGCAGCCACCTCGTCCTTGGCGTCCACCATCATGGCGTAGGCGGCGATCTCGGAACGAACGGCCCGGTCAAGCGCATCGGCCAACAGCGCGCCGCCCAACCCCTGCCCCATGAATGCCTGATCGACCGCCAAGCGGCCCATGCGGACGGCTGGCACAGTCGGATAGCGCGGCAGCTTCTTGTCCGTGCTGACGGGGAGATCGGCCAGCAACAGGCTGGCTGACGCCAGGGTGTAGTAACCGGCAATGCGTCGTTCATCCGCCAAGGCCACGAAACAGGCGGCCACGCGGCGGCGAATATCCTGGGTGACTTGTTCGCGCAAATAACGGCTCAGCGGCTCGGAATCGCACCTGAACAGTGCACGGTCATGCGTGGCATCGAGCGGCGCAAGCCGGAATGGCGCGCCGCTCATTCAATGCGCAAGAGCTTGTCGCGACGAGCGAAGGCGCGTTTCAAAGCCGGGGCTGGCTGAGGCGGCGTCAGCAGCGCTTGGGCGAAACACGCCTGGTCGGCCAGTGACAGGCGGATGACTTCGGCCTGCTCGATGGCGCGTTGGGCGGCATCCTGGACAGCGGCCACCACGAAATCCGTCATGGTGCGCCCCTGAAGCTCGGCGGCGCGTTTGAGCATCGAATGCAGATCAATGCTGATCCGGGCTTCAAGGCGGGCGGTAGAAATGGCTGCGGACATGGCGATCCTCCTATGCATACCATTATCCGGCTAATTGCCGTACATTTCAAATCAAGCATCACTGCCGAACGCCAACCCCCGCCCTCTCGGCCTCAAACCGTCATTGCGCGCTCCGTCGCGGAATCCACGCAGCGTTCGGATTCTGCGACTACGCTTCGCGACGCGCAGAATGACGATGGGTACTATCGTTGTCGTCTTGAAGTAAAAATCGAATGAGGCCCAATTCCTGCCTGAGCCAGGCGCGCGGCTAGCGGTTATCGGCCAGACGCCCGTCGGCGAGCAGCAGTACGCGGTCGGCGCGCTCGGCCAGGGTGGGGTCGTGGGTGACCATGATGAGGCTGCTCTGCTGGCTGCGCGCGCGTTCCAGCAGCAGATCGAACACCGCTTCGGCGGTGTGGCGGTCGAGGTTGCCGGTCGGTTCGTCGGCCAGGAGGCAGGACGGGGCCGTCACCATGGCGCGGGCGATGGCGGCGCGCTGGCGTTCGCCGCCGGAGAGTTCGCCGGGGCGGTGAGCGAGGCGGTGGCCGAGGCCGACGGCGGCGAGCATGGCGGCGGCCTGTTCGAGCGCCTCGGCGCGCGCGGCGCGGCGGATCAAGAGCGGCATGGCGACATTTTCCAGGGCCGAGAATTCAGGCAGCAGATGGTGAAACTGGTAGACGAAGCCGAGATGGCGATTGCGCCAGTCGCCGCGCGCCACTTCCCGCATCGCGGAAAAGTCGCGGCCGGCGAGCGTGACGCGGCCCGCGCTCGGCGCGTCCAGCCCGCCGAGCAGATGCAGCAGCGTGCTCTTGCCGGAGCCGGAGGCGCCGACCACGGCCACCGTCTCGCCCGGCGCGACATCGAGATCGATGCCGGCGAGCACCGGCACTTCCAGCCCGCCGCCGCGAAATACCTTGCCCAGAGCGCGGGCGCTCAGGAGTGGCTCACTCATAGCGCAGCGCCTCGGCCGGATTGACGCGCGAGGCCCGCCAGCTTGGGTAGAGGGTGGCCAGGAGCGCCAGCGCGAAGGCGATCAGGGTGATGCCCCAGACATCGCCCCATTGCAGGTCGGAAGGCAGGTCGGAGATGTAATAGACCTCTTTCGACAGAAAATGCACGCCGAACAGCCGCTCGATGGCCGGCACCACCACGTCGATGTTGAGCGCCAAGAGGACGCCGCCGACGACGCCCAGCGCCAGGCCAATGCAGCCGACCAGCGCGCCCTGGATGACGAACACCGCCATGATCGAGCGCGGCCGGGCGCCGAGGGTGCGCAGGATGGCAATGTCGGCCTGCTTGTCGGTGACGGCCATGACCAGCGTCGACACCAGGTTGAAGGCGGCGACGGCGACGATCAGCGAGAGGATGATGAACATCATCGTTTTCTCGATCTGCACGGCGCGGAAGAAATTGGCGTGGCTTTGCGTCCAGTCGTTGAGGAAGGCGTCGGCGTCGATGGCGCGGGCCAGTTCGCGGGCGATGCGCGGCGCCGCGAACAGGTCGTCCACCTTCAGGCGCACGCCGCTCACCTGGTCGCCCATGCGGTACAGGCGCTGCGCGTCTTCGAGATGGATCAGCGCGAGGCCGGAATCGTATTCGTACATGCCGACCTCGAAAATGCCGACGACGTGAAACGACTTCAGCCTCGGCACCACGCCGGCCGGCGTGACCGTGCCCTGCGGCGCGATCAGCGTCACCTTGTCGCCGATGAAGACGCGCAGCGAGCGCGCCAGATCGGCGCCGAGAATGACGCCGAAACCGCCCGGCTTCAGGTCGTCGAGGCTGCCGCTCTTGATCGACTGGCGAAAATCGGCGACGCGATCCTCCTGCTCCGGCAGGATGCCGCGCACCAGCGCGCCCTTGACGCCGCCATCGACGGTGAACATCGCCTGCGACTGCACGAAAGGCGCCGCCGCCCGCACTTCGGGATGCTGCATCGCCTGCGCCGCCAGCGCCGGCCAGTTGGCCAGTTCGCCATTGATGCCGGTGATCTGGATATGCGAGGCGACGCCGAGGATGCGCGTGCGCAACTCCTTCTGAAAGCCGTTCATCACCGACAGCACGACGATCAGCGCGGCCACGCCGAGGCCGATGCCGAGCATCGAAATCAGCGAAATGAAGGAAATGAAATGATTGCGGCGCTTGGCGCGGGTATAGCGCAGGCCGATCAACAATTCGTAAGGCAGAGCCATGCGGCGGGGAAAAGGGCGAAACGGCTATGGTAGCGCGCTCCGGGGCGGGGGCGCCAAAAAAGGGGTCGGGAATGCTCCCGGCCCCGGTCAGCCTGCTCAGTTGGCGAAGGCGGCGATGCCGGTGATGGCGCGGCCCAGGATCAGGCCGTGAATGTCATGAGTGCCCTCGTAGGTGTTGACCACTTCGAGATTCACCACATGCCGGATCACGCCGTATTCGTCCGAAATGCCGTTGCCGCCCATCATGTCGCGCGCCACGCGGGCAATGTCGAGCGACTTGCCGCAACTGTTGCGCTTCATGATCGAGGTGATTTCCACCGCGGCGATCCCCTCGTCCTTCATGCGCCCGAGGCGCAGACAGCCTTGCAGGCCGAGGGTGATTTCGGTCTGCATGTCGGCGAGCTTTTTCTGGATCAACTGATTGGCGGCCAGCGGACGACCGAACTGGTTGCGGTCGAGCACGTACTGGCGCGCCCGGTGCCAGCAATCCTCGGCAGCGCCGAGGGCGCCCCAGGCGATGCCGTAACGGGCCGAATTGAGGCAGGTGAACGGCCCCTTGAGACCGCGCACGTCGGGGAAGGCGTTTTCTTCCGGGCAGAATACTTCGTCCATGACGATTTCCCCGGTGATCGAGGCGCGCAGGCCGACCTTGCCGTGAATGGCCGGCGCCGACAGGCCCTTCCAGCCCTTTTCCAGCACGAAGCCGCGAATCTTCCCTTCGTCGTCCTTGGCCCAGACGACGAAAACATCGGCGATCGGGCTGTTGGTGATCCACATCTTGGCGCCGCTCAGCGAGTAGCCGCCAGCCACCTTGCGCGCCCGCGTGACCATCGAGGCCGGGTCCGAGCCGTGGTTCGGCTCGGTCAGGCCGAAACAGCCGATCCATTCGCCGCTCGCCAGCTTGGGAAGATATTTCCGCTTCTGCGCCTCGGTGCCGAATTCATTGATGGGCACCATGACCAGCGAACTCTGCACGCTCATCATCGAGCGGTAGCCGGAATCGACGCGCTCGACCTCGCGCGCGATCAGGCCGTAGCTGACGTAATTGAGACCGCTGCCGCCGTACTCGGTCGGAATGGTCGGCCCCAGCAGGCCGAGTTCGCCCATTTCCCGGAATATGGCCGGGTCGGTGCTCTCGTTGCGAAATGCCATCTGCACGCGCGGCAGCAGCTTGTCCTGGCAATAGGCCTGGGCTGCGTCGCGGATCATCCGCTCCTCCTCGGTCAGTTGCTGGTCGAGCAGCAGCGGATCATCCCATTTGAAACTCATCGTCTTTCCTTTCTGTGGTGGGGAGTGCCTGGGTTCAGGCGGTTTGCTTGCAAACCGGTCATTATATCACGAATGGAAGCCATTTGCCGGGCCAGGGTCATTCTTTCGCCAACGCGGCTCACTCGACCGCTTCGTAACGAACCTCGACGATATCGAGTTCGCGCGGGCCGGACGGGCTTTGGAAGCGGATGGTGTCGCCGCTGCGGGCCTTGATGAGGGCGCGCGCCAGGGGGGAAATCCAGCTGATGCGGCCGGCGGCGGCGTCGGCCTCGTCGATGCCGACGATGGTGTAGGTATTTTCGACGCCGCCGCTGTCGGCCACCGTGACCCTGGCGCCGAAAAATATCTGGTCGTTGTCGCCCTGGCGCAAGGGATCGATGACTTCGGCGAGTTCCAGGCGCTTGGTCAGGAAGCGGATGCGCCGGTCGATTTCCCTGAGCCGGCGCTTGCCGTAGATGTAATCCCCGTTTTCCGAGCGGTCGCCGTTGGCAGCGGCCCAGGCGACGATTTCGACGGTGCGCGGGCGTTCGCGCCTGACCAGTTCTTCCAGTTCGTCGCGCAGGCGGGCGTGCCCCGCCGGCGTCATGTAATTGCGCGCGCCGGCGGGAAGGCTGGGCGCCGCCGGAAATTCTTCATCATCGTCGCCGCCGTCGCTTTCCCGGACGAATGCCTTGTTCATCAGTAACCGATGCTGTAATGCTCGACATCGACGCGGATCAGGTCGCGTCCGAGAATGGCCGCCGTGTATTTGGCGAATAGATCGGCCCAGGCGTGCTGTTCGCGGAAACGCTGTTCGCCCGCGTACTTGGCGACGCTCAGGATGCGGTCGACGGCCAGGATCTTGCCGGTCGGCGTCGCCACGTCGCAGTGGAGGGCGTTGAACTCACGGTCGAACCACTGGCGCGCCTCGTCGGCGGCGGCGCCGCCCATCAGCTTGAAGCCAAATTCGCGGTCCCTGCCGAAGGACACGATCACATGATGTCTCATTCCCCTCTCCCGTCGTAGGATGTTCGGGTTATTCTAGCAAATCGCCCATAGCTGTCAGGAGCCGAACATGACCATCCCGTTGAGCGATGCCGATATCAGCGACATCCGCATCCAGTTGGGGGAATTGCAGGTGGAACATCGTGACCTCGATCTGGTCATCGCGCATTTGACCGAGTTTCCGCCGCCCGACGAATTGCTGATCCGCCGGCTGAAAAAGCGCAAGCTGGCGCTGAAGGATCGCATCCTGCTGCTCGAACAGATGCTGGTGCCCGACATTCCGGCCTGACCGGCGCCGTGCCCCGCACCGCGCACGCGGCGGACGCTTTCGGCGACCCCTTTCTGATCGAGCGCCTGCCGCTGCCGCGCCCGGCCGCCGGCTATGCCGTCCAGATGCTCGGCAGCGACCGGCTGCTCGACCGCCGCAGCGGCGATTTCCAGCCGGTCCGCTCGCCGGCGCTGGCCGCGCTGTTCGACAGCTTCGCGGCGGCGCACGCCGCCGCCGGACGCTGGCTCGACGAGCACGGCGGCAACCCCGCCGAACACCGCCTGAGCATCGTCCCGGCGGCTTTCGACGAAACCCTCGAACGCCATGTGCTGATCTACGGCGTGCTCGAAGAACATCCCTGACGCGATCGCGGCCTGCCCTGCGCTCCCTGAATGGCGAAATCCCCTCGCCAGGCCGAAAAACGGGCCGGAACGGCCTGTTTTTCATTGGCGGCATAGCGGCGGCGGCCAAAAAAGTGTAGAATAGCCGGCTCGATGCGATGCGCGCCGCCCACGGCGCCAGTGGCAGCCAATCCGATCTTCGATTCATTTTCCCGGCAAGGCTGCTGCCGGGGTCATTCAGAACGCCGCTTTCCGGGCCGGTCCGCCGCCCGCGACCAGATGCCCCGGCGTGGTGAGAAAAGGAAACCACACCATGACGACCGCCGTCGACAGCTTTGCCGATCTCGGACTCAGCTCCCCGCTTCTTCAAACCCTGGCCGAAATCGGTTACGAGACGCCCTCGCCGATCCAGGCCCAGTGCATTCCCATCCTGCTCGAAGGACACGACATCATCGGCATGGCGCAGACCGGCACCGGCAAGACCGCCGCCTTCGCGCTGCCGCTGATGGAGAAAATCGATGTCAAGCTGATGAAGCCGCAGGCGCTGATCCTGACGCCGACCCGCGAGCTGGCGATCCAGGTGGCCGAGGCCCTGCAAAGCTATGCCAAGAATCTGCCCGGCTTTCATGTGCTGCCGATCTACGGCGGCCAGAGCTACACCATCCAGTTGAAGCAACTGGCGCGCGGCGCGCATGTCATCGTCGGCACGCCGGGCCGGGTGATGGATCATCTGGAGCGCCAGACGCTCAGTCTCGACCAGCTCAAGGTGCTGGTGCTCGACGAGGCCGACGAGATGCTGCGCATGGGCTTCATCGACGATGTGGAATGGATTCTGGAGCACACGCCGGCGCAGCATCAGACCGCGCTGTTTTCGGCCACCATGCCGGAGCAGATCCGCCGCGTCGCGCAAAAGTACCTAGTCGAGCCGCGCGAGATCAGGATCAAGACGGCCACCGCCACCGTCGCCGCGATCCGCCAGGTGTATTGGCAGGTTTCCGGGCTGCACAAGCTCGACGCGCTGACCCGCATCCTGGAGGTCGAGGACGAATTCGACGCCGCCATCATCTTCGTGCGCACCAAGACGGCCACCGTCGAACTGGCCGACAAACTCAGCGCCCGCGGCTATGCCGCCGCCGCGCTGAACGGCGATCTCAACCAGCAGATGCGCGAGCGCGTCATCGAGCAGTTGAAATCCGGCGCGCTGGACATCGTCATCGCCACCGATGTCGCCGCACGCGGCATCGACGTGCCGCGCATCAGCCATGTGGTCAATTACGACATTCCCTACGACACCGAAGCCTATGTGCACCGCATTGGCCGCACCGGCCGCGCCGGCCGCGCCGGCAACGCCATCCTGTTCGTCGCGCCGCGCGAAGTGCGCATGCTGCGCACCATCGAGCGCGCCACCCGGCAGCCGATCGCGCCGCTGACGCTGCCCTCGCGCGCCGACGTGACCGACAAGCGCATCGCCGCCTTCAAGGAAAAGGTCGCCGAGGTGCTGAACGCCGAGGAACTGGATTTCTTCGCCAATATCGTCGCCCAGATGGTCGAGGAGCAGAACGTCGGCGCCGAGGAAGTCGCCGCCGCGCTGTGCCGGATGGCGCAGGAAGGCAAGCCGCTGCAGATTCCCGGCGAGGACCCGGTAGCCCGCCCGGCCCCCCGCGACGAACGCCGCCCGGCCAGTTTCGGCGAGCGCGACAGCCGGCCGCGCTTCGAGGATCGCGGCGACAGGCCGCGCTTCGATGGCCAGAGCCGGGGCGAGCGCCCCCGCTTCGACGACAAGCCGCGCCGCCCGCAGCCCGCCGGCGACATGGTGCGCTACCGCATCGACGTGGGCCGCGATCACGGCGTCCAGGTCAAGGACATCGTCGGCGCCATCGCCAACGAGGCCGGCATCGACAGCCGCTTCATCGGCCGCATCGGCCTTTACGACGAATCGAGCACGGTCGAACTGCCCGCCGGCATGCCCGCCCAGGCGGCCAACGCCCTGAGACGCACCCGCATCCGCGGCGTGCCGATCAACCTGCGCCCCGACGAAGGCCGCCGCCCGGAAGGCGGCGAGCGCGGATTCAAGAGAAAATCCGACGACCGCTGACCGGGCGCTTACCCTCACCCGCGCGCGGAATGGATACCCCAAGCCACGGCAACGCCCGTGGCTTTTTTCCGCCCGCCGCCCAAACAAGAATAATTCCTATTTGAAAATTCCGGCGCAGGCGATATCATGAGAATGGTTCTCATTCTGCGAGGTGGGTCATGCGCCGCCTGATCGTTCATGTTTTCCTGGCCGGACTGCTGCTGTGGTCCGCGCTGTCCGTCTGAGCCGGGTTGCCGCCGCGTATCGCCATGTCCGCCAACGCCATCCTGCTCGTCGGCCATCCCAATGTCGGCAAATCGGTGCTGTTCCACCGGCTGACCGGCGCTTATGTCAATGTTTCCAATTATCCCGGCACCACCGTCGAGGTCACCCGCGCCAGCGCCCGTTTCGATGCGCAGGCGGTGCTGCTCGATACGCCGGGCGTGCTCGCCCTGCCCTCGCGCAGCGATGACGAGCGGGCGACGATGCGCGCCCTGCTCAACGAGCCGGGCCGCTGTCTGGTGCAGGTCGGCGACGCCAAGAATCTGCGCCGGACGCTGACCCTGACCGCCCTGCTGGCCGATCTCGGCATGCCGATGGCGCTGGCGCTGAACATGCACGACGAGGCGACCGCCCGCGGCGTCACCGTCGATGTCGATGGCCTTGCCGAGCAACTGGCGATCCCGGTGCTGGCCACCGTCGCCACCGGCGGCGAAGGCATCGGCGAACTGACCGGCGGCATCGCCAGGGCGGCGCCGGCCGATCCGCCGCTGCGCTACGATCCGGCCATCGAAGCCGATATCGAAGCCGTCGCCGCGGCCATCGCCGAACATGCGCCGCACCCGCTGCTGGCGGCGCGCGGCCTGTCCATCCTCTATCTCGGCGCCGACGGCGAAGTCGAAAACTGGCTGCGCGGCCGGGCGGGCGAGCATTACCCCGCCCTCGCCCGCTTACGCGAGGAAGCCCGCGCGCGCGCCGAGGGCGATCTGCCGACCCTGCTCGCCCGCGAGCGCACCGCCGCCGCCGACGCGCTGGCCGCCAGCGTCACCCGGCGCACCGTGCGCAGCAGCCCGCTGCTGGCCCAGCGGGTCGGCCAGGCGGTGGTGCATCCGCTGTGGGGCATTCCGATCCTGCTCGCCGTGCTGTACGCGCTTTACCAGTTCGTCGGCGTGTTCGGCGCGACGACGCTGGTCGGCCTGTGCGAGGAAAAACTGTTCAACGGCCTGCTCAACCCCGCCTTCGCCAGCCTGATCGAAGGCTGGTTCGGCGACGGCTGGGTCAGCCAGATGCTGGTCGGCCAGTACGGCCTGTGGAGCATGGGCATGACCTATGCGCTGGCCCTCATCTTCCCCATCGTCACCACCTTTTTCATCGCCTTCGGCATTCTTGAGGATTCCGGCTATCTGCCGCGCCTGTCGGTCATCGCCAACCGGCTGTTCGCCATGATCGGCCTCAACGGGCGGGCCGTGCTGCCGATGGTGCTCGGCCTGGGCTGCGTGACCATGGCGACCTTGACCACGCGCATCCTGCACAGCCCGCGCGAACGCCTCATCACCGTCTTTCTGCTGGCGCTGGCCATCCCCTGCTCGGCCCAGCTCGGCGTCGTGCTCGGCATGCTCGGCAACGTCTCCTTCGCCGCCCTGCTGATCTGGGCGCTGGCCATGATCGGCGTCCTGCTGCTGGCCGGCTTTCTCGCCGCCCGGCTGATCCCCGGCCGGCGCATCCCGCTGGTCGCCGAAATGCCGCCGATGCGCCTGCCGATCGCCGGCAACGTCATCAAAAAAACCGCCGGCCGCCTCAAATGGTATCTGGTCGAAGTCATCCCGCTGTTCCTGATTGGCACCTTCCTGATGTTCGCGCTCGACAAGGCCGGCATCCTGCCCGCCATCATCCGCGCCGGCGAACCGCTCGTCACCGGCTGGCTCGGCCTGCCCAAAGAGGCTTCCGCCGCCTTCGTGATGGGCTTTTTGCGCCGCGATTTCGGCGCCACCGGGCTGTTCATCATGGCCGCTTCGCTGACCCCGGTGCAGGCCGTGGTCGGCATGATTACCATCACCCTGTTCATCCCCTGCTTTGCCAGCCTCCTGATGATGGTCAAGGAACGCGGCCTGGCCACCGCCGCCGCCATGGTCGCCGTCATCGTCCCCTTCGCCTTCTTCATCGGCGGCCTGTTCAACATCGCCCTGCGCGCCCTCTGGTAGCCCCGCCCATGAACGCCGCCCATGACGTCCGCATCCCGCTCGCCTTCATCGCCCCCGGCGCGGAAGTCCGCCTGGCCGGGCTGGGCGACGAAATCGACGCGCTCCAGCGCGAACAGCTCACCGCCTACGGCCTGGCCGAAAACCGCCCGCTGCGCGTGCTCCAGCAAAAACCCATGACCGTCATCCTCGCCGACGAGGTCGAACTGGCGCTGGAACACTGCGTGGCCCGGCATATCTGGGTCGTCAGCCAAGGAGGCGGAGCGCGTCAAGCGGGCGGCGGCTAGTATTTCGTTTCTTTAAAACATTTACTTAAACTCTCATCTCTGCGATCATATCTTTCCAGTGCAACAGACTGGAGAACACGATGTCGAGACCGACTTCGAGAGCCGCTT
>Ga0209628_10001054_pt1 | contig 17416 bp, 17 predicted proteins | sample TergutCu122P4_FD_187285 | JGI IMG/M metagenome (GOLD analysis project Ga0209628, IMG submission 187285) | Cubitermes ugandensis P4 segment gut microbial communities from Kakamega Forest, Kenya - Cu122 P4 (SPAdes) (version 2) | ecosystem: Host-associated > Arthropoda: Insects > Digestive system...
AAATTATTTCCTGTGAATGGGCAGGTCATAAAACCATCTCTTTTCCCGCCACTGTTGAAATCAAAGGCATTGATCGCATAGGTATATTAAATGATATTACTCGAGTAATTGCAAACGACTTATCGGTTAATGTAAGTAAATTAGCCATTGAAACGAAAGACGGCTTTTTTGGGGGACAAATCGAAGTAACCGTTCATGATCTGGACGATATCAACAATCTTTTGAGTCGCCTGCAAAAAATCAAAGGGATTAAGAGCGCTGTACGGATGAACGACTAATAAGCAGTTTCATTTAATCATCTCAAACCGAGTATAAGGGATCAACGCCTGAGGAATCCGAATGCCCTCCGGCGTTTGATTATTTTCGAGCAACGCAGCCACGATGCGAGGCAAAGCCAAAGCGCTTCCGTTTAATGTATGGCAAAGTCCTATTTTTTTATTTTCATCCCTGTAGCGGCATTTCAATCGATTGGCTTGATAATTTTCGAAGTTAGAAACCGAACTCACTTCCAGCCAACGTTGCTGGGCGGCAGAAAAAACTTCAAAATCAAAAGTCAAGGCCGACGTAAAACTCATGTCGCCACCGCAAAGTCGGAGGATGCGCCAGGGCAGTTCCAATTTTTCGACTAACGACTGTACATAATCCACCATCTCCTGCAACGATTCGTAGGAATGATCCGGCTTGTCGATACGCACGATTTCTACCTTGTCGAACTGGTGCAGGCGATTCAACCCGCGAACGTCTTTGCCGTACGAGCCGGCTTCGCGGCGGAAACAAGCCGAATAAGCGGTATTTTTAATGGGCAAATCTTTTTCGTCCAAGATCATATCGCGGTAAATATTTGTTACAGGAACTTCGGCAGTAGGTATTAAATACAAATCATCGATGGTCGAGTGATACATTTGTCCTTCTTTATCGGGCAGATTTCCCGTTCCGTAACCCGATTCGGCATTCACCAAATAGGGTGGCTGAATTTCGATGTATCCGGCTTCACGGGCATTATCCAAGAAGAAATTAATGAGTGCGCGTTGTAATTGAGCACCTTTCTGTTTGTAAACCGGAAAACCGGAGCCTGTGATTTTTACTCCCAATTCAAAATCAATCAAATCGTATTTTTTAGCCAGATCCCAATGGGGGAGAGCACTTTCGTGCAAGACAGGAATAACACCTCCTGTACGCTCTACAACATTGTCTTCCGCCTGTTTCCCTTCGGGTACACGATCGGACGGCAGGTTCGGGACCTGACAAAGCAAATCGGTCAATTTGTTTGCCGCTTCTTTCATGTTGTTTTCCAACTGCTTGTTCAATTCTTTTAGCGTGGCTACAGTATTACGAGCGGTTTCGGCTGCTTCTTTTTGTCCCTCTTTCATTAACTCGCCAATGGATTTTGACAAATTATTTACCTGCGACAGATTCGTATCCAATGCCTGTTGAGCGGCTTTCCGTATTTTATCCGTATCAATTATTTCCCTGATAATGGCTCTTGCATCGAAATGTTTTTTTGCCAATTTATCAATAACTTCCTGCGTGTTTTCGGTGATGACTTTCAGTGTAAGCATAATCCTTTCTATTAATTAAGGTGCAAAGGTACGTATTTTAAAACAAAAAAAGAAGTTGTCTTGAGAGCAGGCAGCCTCATAGGAGTTGCAGTCACACTTACTTTTTCCAGATAATTCGCCTGCCTATATTTTCTCCGTCTCTAACTAAAACAACAACATACATCCCACTTGGCAATCCTGCTAATGAAACTTGTTTTGCCGACTCCGAACTTTCTGTTGAACGAAGTAATCCTAACTGTTCGTGCCATAATTGAATAGTATAATGTTCTGTTGCCTGACTTGAAATGAGCGACAAATCAGTTTTATCTGCAAGAAACTCAACCGTAATAAAATCGGTAGCAGGATTGGGATAAACAGATAAACGAGGAGGTAGAATGCCTGCATAAAAATCATAATCTTTAATTGAAGTATTACATCCATCAGTGGCGGTACTCCGTAAAGTAAGTTGTCCACTCTTTTTGGTAGATACAGCGATTATATCAAAATCATCTCCGGAGGAGGTAACCCTCCAATCAAATCCTAATAACGGACCGGATATTTTTGACCATTGAACACTTGTCCCTGCACCCTTACTAACCGTTAACGACCCTGCGTACTGGACATTACCATTATCAGTCAATACCCCAAAAACGGTAGGGCTATAAAGAACCAAATTATTGTAGCTTGAATACATTACCGAAGGTAATTGCGAATATACGATTTGTTTTGTAAGCGGAATAGTATTTCCGTTTATTGAAATTGTCGCCGTTAAGGTATATTCTCCTGCGGTATTTCCCGTCAGGATGGCATCATTCCCGCTGGTTTGTACTGATATGCCACTCGGAGACACACTCCATGATATGGCTACTCCCGAAGGTGGATTATTAATGGTGTAAGTAGGGGTGGTTGTAGAATGCGGAATTCGGAGCATACTGCACCACTTCGGACGAAAAAACCGCCTTTATTTTTAGTTAATATATTATAAATTTCGCCTTATTTTTCGGGCTGTTTATTAAATAAAAGCTAAAAACGAGTCTATTTTCAGTCATTTTTCGGGTCGTTGGCATCCGATTTCGGACTATACTGCACCACTTGCTCAAAAAGTGTATGTATTTTTTTTAATATGCAGTCATTCAATACATTTCGGACTATACTGCACCACATCGTAGGCATCCGGATTTCGGACTATACTGCACCACTTTTTGTTCAATACTCTCTTTTTTTCTACTGTTTACGATGTTATTTTAATGCCTATAATCATTAAAATACCTCATAAACATGGCAGGAAAAGCAACAGCAATGAGTACAGTAAAACAAGTATTACAACTACATGAAAGCGGAATGTCCAAGCGCCAAATTTCTAATCAATTAGGCATTAACAGGCGCACCGTTTGCACATACATCGACAAGGCATCTTCTATCCAACTAGGGGTAGAGGAGGCTTTAAAAATCGAAGATCCTTTATTGGATGGCAAGTTCATAGCCGGCACCGCCGCTTACACCGACAAGCGCTTTGAGACGCTCAAAGATATGCTTCCTTACATCGAGCAAGAGCTTGGTAAAAAGCACGTTACCCGCCGTATTTTGTGGCAGGAATATATCCTGAGGCACCCCAACGGTTATCGCTACACACAGTTTTGTCATCATCTGAATCAGCAGTTGATAGCCCGAAAACCCTCTGCGGTACTTATGCACACAGCAGGCGAAAAACTGTTCATTGATTTTGCTGGCGATCGCCTTGAATACATCGATCCTCATACAGGCGAAGTTATTGAAGTTCAGGTTTTTGTTGCCTGCCTTCCGTACTCGGATTATACCTTTTCGATGGCTGTAAAGACACAGTCAACGGAAGATTTTTTGTATGCACTATCCTGTTGTTTGGAGCACTTGGGCGGCTGTGTGAAAATTCTTGTACCCGACAATTTAAAGGCGGCGGTCATCAAATCCGACCGTTACGAACCGGATTTAAACCGTTTAATGGAAGATTTTGCCAACCACTACGGCTGTGTGGTCATCCCCACGCGGGCGGCTCATCCGAAGGATAAGGCGAAGGTCGAAAACAATGTAAAAATCATTTATTCAAGGGTTTATGCCAAACTAAGGAACCAACATTTTTTTTCGATAAACGAGCTTAATCAGGCATTGATGGAAAGAACAATGGAGCACAACCAAACCCGCATGCAGCGCACCGACTACAGCCGCCGCGAGAAGTTTCTTGCCGATGAAAAACAGTTGCTTAGAGAACTTCCTCAAGAGCGGTTCGAGGTAAAATATTACACACAATTGCGCGTGGCACCAAACAACCATATTTACCTTGGACGAGACAAACGGTATTACTCCGTTCCATACGCATATATTGGTGAAAAAGTGCAGGTTATATACACGCGTACATTGGTCAAGATATTTTGCAAAAACCAACAAATTGCCACACACGGGCGAGTTGAAGGCTTTGGATACACAACCATTGCCGACCATTTATGCTCTACCCACCGGCACTATAACAAGCGCAGTGCGAACTATTATATCGAAACAGCAAGAACAAAATCACCGGTTCTGGAAGAGGTAATCACACACATTTTTGCCGGTTCCAAACCGCCCGAACTCTATTACAAAACCTGCGATGGTCTGTTGAGCCTTTATCGAAAATCAGACCGCGTCCGTTTTGAGAAAGCCTGCCATATAGCGCTCAATAACAGCCATATAAGCTACAAATTTATCAAATCGCTGATAGAAGGAAAATCTTTGTTGGCAGATGACCAAGCACACAAACCGCTTCCATTCTCGCAAGAAAATATACGCGGAAAATTGTATTACAAATGAATTAAAAATTGAGAATTGAAAATTAAAAGTTTAATCATTAAAAAAAGCAACAAGTTATGGAAGGAATTAAATCCAAATTACTCAGCCTCAGGCTGTCGGGAATGGCACAACAGTGGCAAATTCTCGAAGAAATGCGCCGTTTATCAGAACTCTCTCTCCCTGACGGCATGGAACTGCTTCTACAGGCAGAAACCGACAAACGGCAAGAAAGTCGTTATGACCGCTTAGTAAAAAACGCCGTGTTCCGCTATCGCTCATCCATCGAAGAGGTCAATGCAGACCCAGCCAGAGGAATCGACAAATCGCTCCTGATGCGCCTTGCAACAGGCGATTACATCCGAAAAGGTGAAGCCGTAATCATTACCGGAGCGGCCGGTTGTGGAAAATCGTTCATCGCCTCCGCACTGGGACACCAAGCATGCAGACAAGGATACAGCGTAGCATACCAAAATATGCAAAAACTATTGGTCAAACTCAAACTGGCAAGATTAGACGCTTCGATTATAAAACTGTTCGACAAATGGGCTAAAACCCAATTGTTAATTATTGACGACTTCGGACTCTCTACTTTGCAAGGACAGCAACAAACCGATTTCTTGGAAATTATCGAAGACAGGCACGCTAAACAAGCCACCATAATCGTCAGCCAATTGCCCGTACAGAGCTGGTTTGACATAATCTCTGACGCCGTAATTGCAGATGCAATATTAGACAGACTTGTGCATACTGCGCATCGTTTTGAATTAAAAGGTGAAAGTTTAAGAAAAAAATTGTAAATTTGCCGTAATTTACAACAGTGGAAAAAAGCACCAAGAGTGGTGCAGTATCACCGAAATGGGTGGTGCAGTATCACCGAAATCCGCATAGAACAAAACTGAAAGGGGCCGGTGATGTAGGGTTTAGCATAATATGTGCAATAACTGCTTTTATAGGAAGGTGGAACTTGTCCAGGACTATGCCTTATTACATACATTTGCCCCCATTTAGACTCATATTTCCCCTGAACAGAAGATTTAACGGCAGAATGATCTCCATAATAGTAATGAATTTTTTGTGCATGAAATTCTGAAACTTCTACAAAACAACCATAATTACTACTCCAGTATGTACTGAGATTACTGGCATTAGTTCCGGCATTAATCCATACTTTATTCGAATTTCCTTCTGTCAAGTGCCAAGCGTATGCATGACAATTATAATAAGAAGAAGGCGCTGCAACTATATCAGAAGTTGTAAGTCCTAAAGAATAATAGCTGCCACTTGGATTAAACAAGGCATACTCCACGTCTGCCAATTCAAATGAATTTAATTCACGATTAGGTTTTATAGTCGCTACTGCACCATTTTTACAAGTGTACACATCGGGACCTGTCGTGTAAGTGGGCTGTGAATACAAAGAGCCACAAAGAATAAACGACAACCCTATCAATAATATTGCTTTTTTCATATCATTCACTTTTTATCATTTAACAAATTTTTTTGCAAAAGAAACAATTAAATCTACTTGTTTATCTAAAGAGTAAAAATAACCGTCTAAAATATATTGAAACTCCTCAGCATGATCCGAGGAATATTTTACTATGGGATCATATTTATCTGCAAACATGATATGAGCCATTGGAAAAATACTATTCACATTATCAGGACATTTTTTATAATTTGCTAAAAGAGCTGCAACCGCTTCCTTCTTCTTTATATGTTCCATACTATCCAATATTTGTTGTTTGGTAAACAAACATTCAAGGCCAGCAATTCTCTCATAGTCTCCATACGCTCCGAATGGCTGATCAATACAATTAAAACAAACAAATTTGTAATAGGCTACTAGCGCACTTCCGGCATCTTTGCGTAAAAACAGTTCCTTTGCACTGTTAAATAGTTCATAATGGCCGTGCCATTTAAGAGCCGATGCATTACTGGAAAGCAGATAGAACCCTGTGAATAAGGGGGCCTGTATCAATGCGTCGATCAAACCTGGAGTGGATATGGATTTCAAAATGTCGTCAGGTAACTGACAAAATTTGAGGAGTTCATCCGAATTAGCAGTTTGCCATTCAATCATTCCCGGTACAATCGGGTAAACATATTTATCGCTTGTTTCAGGGAAACAGTTGCCAGGGGAAATACTCAAGTCATATTCATTATCGATGATTATGCCGCTTGTACACTGAAAAAAGACCAATAATAACAGAATGATCCATTTATTCGTTTTCATAAATATAATTTTTTGCCTGTTGGTATAACTTATTCATATCAATATCGACAAACATTCCCGTTTCTATGGCAGTTTGGATATTATGTTGGTTGTATTCCCCGAAAATTGACTTATTTTCAGCATATAACAAATTTGCTATAACCCACAGATTTATTTCAAGACTAAAGCCGCTAAACAAATCATCCATTGAAATTTTTTCATCCAACTTCCGTATCGTTTCTTTCAACAGCACTTTTCGTCCTTCAGCGTCCAATGATGCGATGACTTGTGGTTGAGACAAAATTGCTTCCACAAATTTGTAATGAGATATAAATTGTCCTTGTTTGTATGAGGGCCAAAGAGGATTGAATTCAGATAAAGACATCATAACGTATCTTTTTACTAAATACTGGGCAACATCTTTACGATGAAATAATTCATGTATCCCGTTAAAATTATTATAATATTCCATAAAACCTTGCTGTGGGGTATTGAATAGGGGAAATACAGGAGGTACTGGAAAATTCAAACAAATATCAACTAAAGATTCCGTATCAATTTGTTTTAAAATATCTTCTGGAATTTGGCAAGTTTTATACATATCCTCCATAGATTTGAAGAGACTCCATTCTTCCATATTTGGTTTTACCGGATAATCCCAAACTATCTTAGTTTTTGTCTGTGCATTTGCAGAATTGATTGCTATCGTAAAAATTAACAACAAAAACAAATAGACCGATTTATAACCTGATAATAAATTTCTCGTACTCATAATATTTTGTTTTAAATGTTATTTACTTCTTTTGAAGTGTTTTGATCCACCACCTAGTACGCCTTTAAGACTGTTAGAAAAATTTAAATTGTTCTCCTCTATTATAAAACAATCGGTTCCTACAGGTATTCCGTTTTTAATGTACAGAATACTATCATATTCATACCTAAATTCTATATTCTCATTTGGATCATAAAAACTGGAACCACCTATAATATAAACTCCATGTCCAATTGTAAATCTTTCGCCAAACTCAATTATTTTTTTATTTTTTACTTTGCTCCAAGTGCTATCCGTTGTGAAAATAATAGATTCTGTAATACCTGTATTTTTAGGCGTCAACGGATTCATTGGGCCGGGTGCCCCCCCTTCTCTGGTTTGTATCCACATCCACTTACCCGTTATGGTGTCGGAATATACAGGGTCGAACTCGTCACCCGTTTTGCAAGAAGGAAGACTTCCCACCAGCATCAACACAGTTGCTGCTATTTTAAATATCCTTACTTTCGTGCTTGTATTTTTTAGATTGTTTTGTTTTTACCACAAATGTAGATAAAATTTCACAAATACCTACAAAAAAAATCGACAGAACTTCTTTTGGGAGATTCTGTCGATTTTTTATCGAAAGAGATAAGAATCCGATAATTATTCTTTTGCAATCTATACCGCAACAGGCTCGATGGAAACAAACGACCTGTCGGCTTGTTTTTTCCGAAATATCACTTTGCCGTCGATCAGGGCATACAAGGTATGATCGCGACCGATACCTACATTATCGCCCGGATGATGCTGTGTGCCTCGCTGACGAATGATAATATTGCCTGCTTTGCAAATCTCTCCGCCAAAAATCTTAACGCCTAATCGTTTACTGTGCGATTCGCGTCCGTTCTTCGAACTTCCGACTCCTTTTTTATGTGCCATTTTCTTACAATTTTACGTTTTTAAGCCTGAATATTTTTAATCACAATCTGAGAGAATTGTTGGCGATGACCGTTTAATTTCCGGTGCCCTTTTCTCCGTTTTTTGTGGAAAACCAATACTTTATCTCCTTTTACTAAAGGATTGACGATTTCGGCCACCACTTTTGCGCCTTCAATTACCGGAGCGCCCACGGTTACTTCGCCATCGCTGTCGGCTAAGAGAACCTTTGAAAATTCTACCTCTGCACCCGTTTCACCTTCAAGGTGGTGAACATACAACTTCTGGTCTTTTTCAACTTTGAACTGTTGACCTTGAATTTCTACAATTGCGTACATCTGCTTTTACTTACAGGTTATTTCCGGGGGTGGAAAGGCATTTCGCCTTTCACTTGATAAACCCTTAAAGAATTGAGTCGGCAAAGGTAATGCTTTGTTTGTAAATATCCAAATTTTACAAAGGGATTTCATCTAAATTTCTTACCTTTGCACTACGAATTAAAAAGTGTATGGCAGACGATAAAAAAATCATTTTCTCGATGGTGGGTGTCAGCAAAACGTTTCCACCTCATAAACAAGTGCTGAAAGATATTTATCTGTCGTTTTACTACGGCGCCAAAATCGGCATTATTGGTCTAAACGGTTCGGGTAAATCTACTTTGCTGAAAATTATTGCCGGTGTGGAGAAAGAATATCAGGGTGAAGTTGTTTTTTCGCCGGGTTATTCGGTGGGTTATCTGGAACAGGATCCGAAATTGGACGATACGAAAACGGTAAAAGAAATTGTTCAGGAAGGTGTTCAGGAGGTGATGGATGTATTGAAAGAATACGAATCTATTAACGAGAAATTCGGGCTTCCGGAATATTATGAAGATGCGGAAAAGATGGACAAACTGTTTACCCGTCAAGCCGAATTGCAGGACAAGATTGATGCTGTCGACGCGTGGAATATCGACAGCAAATTAGAACGGGCGATGGATGCTTTGCGTTGCCCGCCGGAAGACCAATTGGTAAAAACACTTTCGGGCGGCGAACGGCGACGTGTGGCTTTGTGTCGCTTGCTGTTGAAACAACCCGAAATTCTGCTGTTGGATGAACCAACCAACCATTTGGATGCCGAATCCATCGACTGGTTGGAACAACACCTGCAACAATACGCCGGAACAGTTATTTGCATCACGCACGACCGCTATTTCTTAGATCATGTAGCCGGTTGGATATTAGAATTAGATCGCGGCGAAGGTATCCCATGGAAAGGCAATTATACTTCGTGGCTGGAACAAAAAACCATCCGCATGGCGCAGGAAGAAAAGCAGGCAAGCAAGCGCAGGAAAACCTTAGAGCGCGAACTGGAATGGTCGCGAATGGCCCCCAAAGCCCGTCATGCCAAAGGGAAAGCCCGTTTGAACTCTTACGAACAGTTATTAAATCAGGATGTCAGGGAACGGGAAGAAAAATTGGAAATCTTTATCCCGAACGGACCACGATTGGGCAATAAAGTGATTGAAGCAATGGGCGTTGCCAAAGCATTTGGCGATAAGTTGCTATACGAAAACCTGAATTTCATGCTACCACCGAATGGTATTGTGGGAATTATCGGTCCCAACGGCGCCGGAAAAACCACCCTTTTCCGTTTGATTATGGGTATCGACAATCCCGATAAAGGGATCTTTGAAGTTGGCGAAACAGTCAAAATCGGTTATGTTGACCAAAGTCATACGGAAATAGACCCCGAAAAATCGGTCTTCCAAGTAGTATCAGGTGGTATGGAATTTATTCGCGTTGGCGGAAAAGAAGTCAACGCTCGCGCCTATCTGGGGCGGTTCAATTTCAGCGGTGCCGATCAGGAAAAGAAATGCGGCGTATTGTCGGGCGGCGAACGCAATCGGCTTCATTTGGCTTTGACTTTGAAATCGGAAGCAAACGTTCTTTTATTGGACGAGCCAACCAACGACATAGATGTTAATACGTTACGGGCTTTGGAAGAAGGTTTGGAAAACTTTGCCGGTTGTGCGGTTGTTATTTCTCACGACCGCTGGTTTTTAGACCGCGTTTGCACGCACATTCTTGCTTTTGAAGGCGATTCGGAAGTTTTTTTCTTCGAAGGTTCTTATTCGGAATATGAAGAAAACAAAAGACAGCGATTGGGGAATGTAGAGCCTAAACGAATCCGATACCGGAAATTAATGGAAGGGTAAAATTGTATTAAAAACTTTTTCTGCCGTTAACTCTGTAAACGTTTAATTTTCAAGTGACTCCGGAGGGATTCAAACCCCCAACCTTCTGATCCGTAGTCAGATACTCTATTCAGTTGAGCTACGGAGCCATCTGCGGCTGCAAAGGTAATGCATATTTTCGGATTGTGCAACATCGCCGAAAGAATTTACTGGATAAATTTGGGACCGAAAATCAGATAACCTATGTTTAAACCAATGTTCCAACTGCCTTTCGGATAACTGTAACGATTAGCATACAGACCGACCGACATAAACGGCAATTGGACAACAAGACTGATTTCGCCCCAATAAGCAGGGCTGGTAAACAGTTTTCCATAATATGCTTTGTTTTCTTCGTTTCTTTTTATCGGATAAACAGGCAAAAATCCATAAAATTCGCTCCGTAAATGGAAGGTTGAGTTTAATTTTATAATAGGAATCAATCCACCGGCGATGTATTGATTGGCATGAAAAGCCTCATTATAAATTAGTTTGCTGTGTGGGGTAGGGGTGAACCCCGACGCTTGAAGGACGGAGGTCATATAATTACTCCATAAATTTTTACTGGACAACACCCCTTCTATCCAATATCCTAAATTGAAATACGAACTGATAGTGTGATAATTGTTTAAAATCGCTTGCAACTGAATGTAAGATTGGGATGACGATTCTGTGACACTCTTACTCTTGGCAGGAAAAAAGCGTTCTGTTCCCGAAATATATTGAGCATACACTTTATGGTGCTGGCCCTTTATCGGATATTGTTTTGCATCTAACGAATTTTTCTGGTAATAAAGCCCTAAGTTAAATACCCCGTATAGACTTCGATCGTATTCCTTTCCTATGTACGATGGGGTTTGGTAATATTGGTCTTCCAATTGTCCGTAACCAATCATGATGTCTGTTTTAGCATTTATCAGAAACGGCAATCCAACACCTGCTTTAATATAAGTTTCCCGCTGGGTCATAAATGTTGGCAAATCGGTTTCGATAAATAATTTTCCGTTCTCATGAAATTTTCTTATGTCGTGGGAAATTATGGTGGATACATCGAAAGGGATTCGTGAAGGAATTTCCATTTTTCCGAAAAAAGTGATACCATTGTAAACATTTCCCAACTGTGCATCCAAATTGAAATTGGCAGCCAATTGAGTCAAAATTTGATAACCAATTCCCAAATAGATCTGATTGGCACTCTTCGACGAGATATTTCCACCGAAATCAATCGTCATTTCATCTTCGATTCGAACAGCCAAGTGCAAATCAAATGATTCATTTTCATAATTGTATTTGGCCTGTGGCATGATTTCCTTAATTTTGGGATTCATCAACAATTGAAAATAAGTTTGTTTGAAATCGCGAATGGAAAAAGAATCGTTTTCGTTCCGATGAAATTGGTTTTTGATATAAAGTTCCTGTAATTCGGACGCTCCGGAAATATAAATGTTTCTAAAAACCAACGGAGGTAAACTTTCTCTATACAAGTTACGGCGATCGGTTACTTCCGATAGCGGAACTCTCCGTTCGATTCGTTCTCCAATAGAATCAAGCATTTCCTTAGTAGTACTGTACCCCAAATTGAATAGCGATTGCGCTTTATTGAAATCCAACAAACTTACATCCTCCAGGGCGAATTGCAGCATAACCCCGATATCCGGATCTACCTGATAATTGGTTTTTTGCATAATCATGGTCTCTATCTGGTCGTAAATGCTTTGTTCGGTTGGCTTTACGGACGTAGAACCGGCTACCGACGAGCCAATAATAAATTTCGGATTCCAGGCTTCCAGCATCGGACCGACGGGAAAATTATCGTAAATTCCTCCATCCCACAAGGGAATATCATCTTTGACAATCGGCTTAAAAAATAAAGGGAAAGACATGGAAGCACGAACAGCATCCCCTAAATCGCCGCTACGAAGAATCAGCGGTTGTTTGTTATACACATCTGATGCAACACTCAAAAAAGGTACAAATAATTTGTCGAAATCGCCTTTGCTTTGCGCATTTGCCTGAGCATACATTTGAAGGAAAGCCTGATTCATCTGTATTGGATTAATCAAACTGTTGGGCAACAACGACTTTTTAATATTGACAGAATCACCCAAAGGAATACTCAAATTGACAAAAGAAGGTGTTTCGGCTCTTTTCCAAAAATAAAACTGGTAATTTTTTTCTACTTTTCCGGTTTGCCAATAATGAAATTCATTCGATAGAAATAATTGCAGCATTTCATCGGGCGAATAACCCATAGCATACATACTGCCGACAATAGCCCCGATAGAAGTTCCGGCAACATAATCAATCGGAATTCCATATTCTTCCAATGCCTTAATAACGCCGATATGCACAGCCCCCTTGGCTCCTCCTCCACTTAAAACCAAGCCTACACTCTGAGGAAAAGCCGAAACGATACATAAAATGCAAGAAATCAACAATAAAACAATTCTTCTCATTTTCCTTTGAAATTTTCGAGCAAATGTAGTAATATTTCTTTAAAATTATCTACTTTTGTGAAATTTCAAATTTTTAATACGTATGAAAAAAATCAATCTATCTATTTTTTTTGTTATTTTTTTAGTTTCTATGATGCAAGCAAAAAATCCGCTTTTAAGTAAGTACAACACACCAAGAGGGACGATTCCATTCGATGAAATTGAAATAACTCATTACGAACCGGCTTTTGAGGAAGCCATTCGAATACATGACCGCGAAATCCAACAGATTATCGAAAACAAGGCGAGGCCTACTTTTCAAAACACCATTGAAGCATTGGAATATTCAGGAAAACTCTTGGATAAAGTGGGTAATGTGTTTTTTAATCTGCTAAGTGCGGAAAGTTCTGACGAGATGATGGAAATCGCTCAACGAGTTCAACCCAAACTGACGGAGCATTCCAATAATATTTCGCTAAACGACGATTTATTCCAACGGGTAAAAATTGTGTATGACGAATACAACGGCAGAGGCATTGCGCGCAACGTCTCTACATTAACCATTGAACAACAACGTTTATTGCAAAAAACATACGACAGTTTTGTTGACAGTGGTGCCGCATTGAGCAGGGAAGACAAGGAAAAATATCGCACATTGTCCACACAATTAAGTACTTATACCTTAAACTTTGGGCAAAATGCTTTGAAAGCAACCAATGCCTATATTTTATCGTTGACGGAAGAAAAAGATTTAGTCGGTTTGCCGCAGGATGCTATTGATGCTGCCGCTCTGAAAGCGAAGGAAAAAGACAAAGAAGGATGGGTATTCGACTTATCTGCACCAAGTTACGTTGCTTTTATGACGTATTCCTCTAACCGCGATTTACGGAAAGAACTTTATCTCGCATACAATACACGCGCCATCGGTGGAGAATTTAACAATCTTGGAAATATTCAGGGAATCATCAATGCCCGTCTGGATATTGCCAATTTGATGGGTTATTCTTCGTATGCCGATTATGTATTGCGTAAACGTATGGCGGCTAATTCCGAAAATGTATATGGTTTGTTGAACGAATTGTTAACCGGATTCGGACCGGCGGCTCATCAGGACTACAAAGAAATGCAGGAATTTGCCGCCAGAAAAGAGGGTAGGGGAGTCGAAATAATGCCGTACGACTGGTCGTATTATTCCGACCAGTTGCGAAAGGCCAAATTTGATGTGAATGACGAAATGACTCGCCCGTATTTTGAATTGGGAAATGTAACAAAAGGAGTGTTAAACTTAGCCACCACATTGTATGGAATTACCTTTAGGAAGAGCACGCAAATACAAGTATATCAGAAAGATGTAGAAGCCTTTGAAGTGTATGACAGAGACGGAAAATATTTAGCCGTACTTTATACCGATTTCTATCCTCGCTCTGGAAAGCGAGCCGGTGCTTGGATGACGGAATTTCAAGCACAGGAAATACGGAACGGCGAAATGATCCGTCCGCATATTTCAATAGTGATGAATTTTACCAAACCTACGGCCACGAAACCCGCTTTGTTGACTTTCTCGGAAGTAGAAACTTTTTTGCACGAATTTGGTCACGCATTGCACGGAATGTTGGCAAATACAACTTATGCAAGTTTGTCTGGGACAAGTGTTTACCGTGATTTTGTAGAATTACCGTCTCATATAATGGAAAACTTCCTGTTAGAAAAGGAATATTTGGATGGCTTTGCCGTTCATTATCAAACCGGCGAAAAAATACCGCAGGAATTGGTTCAAAAATTGATAAATGCGGCTAATTTCAATGCCGGATACGCCTGTTTACGGCAGTTAACGTTTGGTTTCTTAGATATGGCCTATCATACAATAACCCAGCCATACTCCGGAGAAATAGCTCCTTTTGAACAGAAAGCCATTCAATCAACGATTATTCTTCCTTTGGTAGAGGACGCTCTGATATCGCCGACTTTCTCTCATATTTTTTCGGGAGGATATGCTGCCGGCTACTATTCTTATAAATGGTCGGAAGTATTGGACGCCGATGCGTTCGCCCTTTTTAAAGAAAAAGGTATATTTGATTGGGAAACAGCACAGGCGTTCCGCGAATTGCTTTCCAAAGGAGGAACCGAAGACCCAATGGCACTTTATCTGCGGTTTCGCGGACAAAAACCCACTACGGAAGCGTTGATGAGGCGAAGCGGGGTAGGGAAAAGTTTTTAAATTTTATACAAAAATTATTTGATACTATCAAAATTTTTATTACCTTTGCAATTCGTTTTATAAATAAAGCGAAAATGAGTTGAAAAACGCTCGGTTCGTGAGAATGGGGCGTTTTTTTTAACAATCTAAATCTTTTATTCGTAATTCCATTTTTTTTTACTACTTTTGAAACATGAAAAAAATACACGCTAAAATATCAAAACGAAAGCAAGGCGTTTCAATATAATTCTTATTATGATAAGTAACTGCAAATCAATGAAATAAAATTTAAAATTTAAAATCAATATAAATAACAACGGGGAGTAGGAAAATAAGGGAATAGGGGAATAAGGGAATAGAAAGAATAATACTATTATCGATTAAAATGCACGCGCACGCGCGTAAACGCACGCGCACGCGCAATCTCATAAAGGAATAGCGTGTTAAAAAGGGCTACCAATTTAGTAGCCCTTCACTACAAGACTAACTTACGTTGTCTTGCAGTTAACCGCCTCACGCCGGCGAGGCGGATAGATTTTTTTCCGCAAGAAAAAATCTATCAGAAAAATAACATATTACGCGGGAGGAGTAGAAGAAGGAACAAGAGTAGGGACAGGAACGGGGGAAGAAGTTACAGCTTCATCCTTATTACGCCTCGCGTTCTCTTTCTCTCGTTTATTAGCTTCTATCTCTCGCTTCAAGTTCTGCATCCGTATCAATTCATCCGGCTCATCATCCGGAGCTAATTCTATTGCAACATCGTCAGGAATATCCTCGTTAATGTCATAATAATGGCTTTTCGCCTGGACAGGCTGTCCGGCTCGAAATGCCTCAATCATTTCACCAATAGGCATCGACTGACCGGGCTCGGTCAGACTTTCGCCGAAAGGAACATATATATCCTCATAAGGATCATCAATGGCTTGCCATTGTGTTTTTACTACCATAATTTACTTATTTTTAATCAATTCAATAATCAATCTGAAAACCAAAAAAATAATGACAACCATAAAAATTACCATTAATAAACTTCCAGAACCACCACTAAACAAACCGCCCATAACCACAAATCTTAATATTAATAATTTTACAAAAATAAGAAAATCATTTGAAACCACCATAATAACGATAAAAAGAATCCACTTCTGGACGCCCTTTTCGATCAAGATTATAAAGATTACGGACCAAACCATAAGCACCTTGACTAATCCAATCACTACCAACACCGAATTGAAGTCTCATTAATTCCTCGATCGACTTGTTGAGAGTAACAAAAGATCTATTGCGCTCGATCGGGCGCATATTATCTAAAGTATCATAATTTAATTCTGCCTGTGAAGATGCCAAACGAGACTGCATCTTATTAAGTCCTGTACGAGATAACGCTTCATTAAGCAACGCCGGTGACATTACATTATACTGCCATTTTGCCTGCTTATCCTCAGTTCCAAGCAACGATAAGCGTATAGGATTAGCCTGTGCCTGGTAATCAAATTGCTGCTTATTAATAGCCGTATTCGACGCTATATTGGCAGCGTTAGCACTCTTGACTGCATTATCAAGTATTAAGCCTTCAAGTTCAGGGCCAAAACCAAGTTGCTTTGCAAGGAGTAAAAATTGCGTCATTGCCGTTTCTGCCGAGCGCTGGACATTCTGGCTATCAATAGCCGATTCATTTGCTTTATTAAGAGAGATTACAGAGTCTTGAACTTGCATAGACTTTAATGCCTGAACAACATTCATAGCTCTCTGCATAGGATCTACCTGTGAAAGATCGGGAGCCTGATACTGGGCAACATCAGACTGGTTACCAGGTGTACCTTGACCATACATCAAATTGGGATTTAAACCTGCCTCTGCAAATCGAGACATCTGATTAACTGGCGTATTATACTCATTCTGATACTTCACAAGTTCAACATTCTTTTTGTTGGTACGCTCATTCGCAACGTAATTCAACACGGGGCCTAAGATACCACTAACAGCACCGCCAATAGCTTCACCTACCATGATTAAAAGTGATCCATAAAACCGGGATCACTAAACCGGGGAAGTGGACGCACGGCGCGTACATGATTACGGATCAGACACCAAAGATGATGAAGAGCTGTACGCTGATCATCACCAACAGTAAGTCGATTCTCAACCGCAAAAATACGGTATGTCGGATTAGATGTAACAAACTTGCTGTTGAGCACAGGAACATTAGAAAAAACAGTATTACGTAATTCATCATCCTTTGTCCGAAACTTAATACCCATATGCCAAAACAAAAGAGAGTTCCGGAAATCACCATGTACAGTACTCGGTAAATACCGATACTCGGA
>Ga0209628_10001055_pt1 | contig 17416 bp, 9 predicted proteins | sample TergutCu122P4_FD_187285 | JGI IMG/M metagenome (GOLD analysis project Ga0209628, IMG submission 187285) | Cubitermes ugandensis P4 segment gut microbial communities from Kakamega Forest, Kenya - Cu122 P4 (SPAdes) (version 2) | ecosystem: Host-associated > Arthropoda: Insects > Digestive system >...
CCAATAAGATAATATTTATCCATTAATTTATTTTTTCTATTTATATAGGCATCGTATAAATAATCGTCTGTGACGTAATATAAATTTCTGTACATTTGTTGTTTGTCCATTTGTAATAAATTTACTAAATTCCATAACGGATCGAAATCACTGTTAAAAATTGGCGTGTTATTATCAAATCCTGTAAATTGACTGCACGCATAAATTAATTTATCTCTCATTTCATGGAATGTCGTAGGATTTTGCGGAGGGTTGTTAATATCATAACTATCCGGGTCTTTTATAAACTCAGAAGGTTTTAAGCAATTACACAATACGTCGTTTCCAAAAAACCTTTCGTAATTTCCAGAGGGGTTTGGAGCGACTTTAAACTGTAAAACAGGCGTATTAAACGCTAAGCATGGTAAAGCCACATGAAGGTTTCTGGTTATTACGCATGAAGCGTTATGTATTAAATATAATATGCTTTTGGCTAAACATAGGCGTTTTTCCATCGAGCCGCCTTGAAACGCTTTATTAAATGAACGAACGGGAACTATAGTCCTTTTATGAACCACTGATAATTCTTCTTCGGTTAAATTTACACATAAAATATATTTTTCGCCTTTATTCTTTAAACTTTTATCGCCAACAAGCGTAATAGTAAGGCATCCCGAAAAATATGCCGGTATTCCGGCCGATGCTAAACGTTCTTCTGTTGCGGTGTCACGGCAGCCAATCGGGCTGTTTTTTATAAACCATTTGTATACGTTATTTTTTTCGAGAAATTGTTTCTGGCAAATTTCGCGCCTTATATGCATTGATATAGGTAAAGGAATCACTGTATCCGGCGGCGGAAAATTATGCATTTGCTGCATCCACCAGGCATTCATGATAAGCTTGACTTTTTCATCCGGCGTATCAGGCTTAAATTGTTTTATCTTATCGCGCGCTATATAATAATCGACTCTTGGTAAAAATCTCATTTGCGCTATGCTTTGCACTTCATCGCCGATATTATTTGACGCGTAAGCAATTATACCATATTTAAATTCATCGGTTATAGCATCCATTTCTAACTCCAAAACACATTACTAATTTTATTCGCTTATTAGTGTTCTTTCAAACATATCGACGACATTAATAATAAACGGGTTCCAACCGATCCCTTTTATCTTATCAGAATTTAATGGCAGCATTAGCTCGCTCATATAACCTGTTTTATTTATGTCAGACGGAGGATTAATTATAACATCCAAATTAAATTTATTTGCGAGTTTTTCAGCAAGTTCCTTGATTTTAAGATATGTTGAGGCTATATTATATGTTTCTCCGTATTTTTTATCAAGTAGTGCGATAAAAATGCCTTTCACAGCATCAGAAATATATACGAAAGATCGAAGCGACTCCCCGGCTGTATGAAGTACAATGGATTCATGTTTATATATACAGCGTGCAAATTGCGCCCATACGCGTTTGTCATTTATAAAATCCATACCTGCGCCAAATGTCATGCCTAAACGCACGATATTTATAGGCAATGAATATTGTGAATAAAAACAGTTGCACATACTTTCCATCATTCGTTTGCTTTGCGGATATGAATTTCGTGGATTGGTTAAATCAATATACCCTAAATCTTTTTCGAAAATTTCCGGTAAATTCAATATGCCATATAATTCCATCGATGAGGTATATACCATTCCACTAACTTTTTTTAATAACGCCAGATCAAGAACGTTTTTCCCGCCATTTAATTCGGTTTCAATTACGTCAACTGGTGCGTTCAGCATTTTTACGGATTCTGTGATTGCGGCGCAATGGATTATATAGTCAATGGATTCATTTATGATTATTTTATTTCTAATATCTGTGTTTATAAATTTTACGCCGTCAATCTTTTCTAAAGCCTTGCCTTTCTCTATATTTCTTCCTATTGCATATATAGTTATTTTAAAATAAAATCTTTTATTAATTTCGCCGAGAACTATAGCGATTGATTTACCTATAATACCGGTGGCGCCGGTTATTAACACAGATTTATTTCGTAAATTATCCCATTTAATATTTTGATCAAAAATAACATTATTAATATCGTCATTTAATATATTTAAATTATTCATGTTAAAGATGTAAACCCCTAATATCCTATAATTTGTGTGTTTTCAATCGCATCATAAATTGCCCTGAAAATATAGTAGTCGGTAGGAGTGGAAATTTTTATGTTGTCATATGAACCTCTGACCATATGTAATTTTATGCCATAGTAATTACATAAATGAGCGGATTCGATTGAAGTGAATCCTTCATCTTTTGCTCTTTTATATAAGTCATAGATAACCCGAAATTTAAATGTTTGCGGCGCTTTTGTGGCAAACATAAATTTTCTGTCAGGAAAATCGTCGACAAGGAAACCGTCTTCCGAAATCATGATGCCTTCATTTACAGGAACGGATGAAATGGCGTTTCCGTATTTTTTTGCGCACGCCAGATTATCCGTTATTTGCTGTTCATTTACTAAAGGGCGAACCCCGTCATGGATTAATACAATGTCATCTTCAGTTGAATTTGCGTCAATTGCTTTTAAACCATTGTAAATTGACTCGAATCCACTGTCTCCTCCGGGCACAATCGTACTTACTTTTTTTATTTCATATTTTCTTATCTGCTTTTTTAATTCGTCTATATAATTTTCAATACATACTACTACTATATTATCTATTTCATTATGTCTTTCAAATACTTCCAGGGTATAAATAATTATAGGTTTTCCATGGAGTTCCAGGAACTGTTTAGGTTTGCCTCTGCTGTTCATTCTGACGCCGGTGCCGCCGGCAAATATTAATACGGTATTCATTATGCAGTATACTCCTTAAAAAATGTTTTTTCGGGTGTCCGGGATTTTTAGAATTTCCTGATATATGCGTTCGCAATTATTATCATCCTGATACGAAAAGAAGCCATCTACTCTTTTTATATATAACTCCGACATTTTACACTCGTTATTTATATATTCGGTTATTGTTTTTATCAGGGCGTTCATATCGTTACAAACTTCGCCAAATCCATCATTTATGTAGGAATAATATGTTTCATCAAATTTTGCTTTTGCAAAATGCGCGTATACTACAGGCTTTTTAAGATACGCAAAATCGAAGGCAATGCCTGAATAGTCTGTAATCATTAAATCTGACATTGCATACATTTCATAACGTTCTATATCGTCAAATACGACTTTTATTCTAGGGTCAATGTTGAAGTCTAAAAATTGTTGTATAAGCATTACATGCGGTTTAAAATATAATGTATATTCATTGCTTTCAAGCATATTCAACAAATCCGACGAATTTAATATACCGTTGATATACTTAAAATGATCTGAATATTTATACGCAGGGTTATATTTACCTTTTTTGATTAAATTCCTGTCGAAACTTGGCGCGAATAGTATTATTTTACTAGTAATTTTATTTTTTATTTTTTCTAAATAATCCAGCTTAGGCAATCCTGTTAATCTTAATACGTTGCTGTCAATCGCATGGCTTAAATCATTTTTTACGTAATTAAATTCTTTTTGTGATATATTGAATATAAGCCGCGTATTTTCGTAAAATTTATTTAGATAAAAAGAAATATCCTGCATAATAACGCCGTGTTGAATATGTATTATATCGCCGCGAAAAAAGGATCGCGCCAGTTTTTTAAAGTTTCGTATATCTTCATAAAGCGCTTTGTCTTTTTTTTCAACACCAAATCGAAAAGTTAAACCTTCGTCATAAAGAAACGAAGATATAAATTTCTCCGCGAAACAACAAAATAGTTGAAATTCCAATGAACCAAATACTATATACGGAAGATCCACAAATTTTTCCATATTGCATTCGGCTGGAATTACATAATATTTTTTTATTCCGTCATCTTTATTAACGCAATATCGAAACAACGCTTCGGCGTTATTATCCGTTTCATTATTTCTATCCATAAATAACCAAATTCGCTGATTTGACAGAGCGCGAAAATTGTTGACGATGTTATTTTTAATTGTATTAAATTTAACAACAGATTCTTTTTCAGGAATTCCTATACCTGCAAACGGTTTTATATCGGAACAATTGTCTAAAAATTCATATTCCGTAAAGGGGGACGCCATTAAAACGTTGTCATGTTTGGTGCGTTTTATAATGTACTCATCGCCTAATGTAAATGGCGCATTGAAACCAATTCCGGATAACGGTAATGCGTCATATCTGACATTTACCGAATAACCGTAATCTGTAGTAAGTATAAAACGAATAAGGCCGTCTTTGGCGACTGACGATTTTTTTGTCAATTTATTTAAATATATTGTTATTTCATAATAATTCCAAGGAAAAACCTCCATATTACAAAAATATGCAATATCTCGCTTTATCGGATCCGTTACTGTATTAGTTATTGATTCAAAATCGGATGTTATATCAAGGTTAAAATGATTATAAGTCAAACAACGCATGGCCGCCCGAATTGTTAAAATACTCTCTTTTTCGTTTACTATAAATAAATATAGTGGATCGGAGCCAAGATAACTTACATGACGTCCAATTTCGTATTCTTCGTTTTCACATAATATAAAAGCGGGAAGCGGCGTGGATTTTGTTAAACAAGGTTTGCCGTATTTATATGTAAATAAATGCATAGTGTTCCAATAATCCAATTGCTTTGATTCAATAATAATATCCACCGTATTTTTAAATATAAAACGCAAAGCGTTATCAATATTTTCGTAATCAATTTCGGTTTTATAATCGGAATCAACAGCGTTTGTGAATAATTCGCAAATATTTTCTATTATTATCGTTTGAATAAAATATGGCACATTATTATGTAATTCGATCATATTAGTATAGATATGTGTAAATACATTACATATAATGTCGTATAATTCTATAAAATTGTTTTGATTATTTGGTATTTGTTCATCTGTATTTACAATGCGATGCATATATTCTATATCGTTTGTGAAAATAAATTTATTTTCCGCCAATATTCTACAAAAAAATTCGGTATCTTCGGCATATTTTATATTTTCGTTAAACTGATGGCTTTCCAAAAATTCAGTTATCCATCCGCCTTGGGATACATTGCCTATATAAAATGGTTCATCGGCGTTTTCCAAAAGATCCATTTCTCTCGTAGATTTATATTGCTGCAGATTATATAATCTATATAATCCGCTTTTCGCTTCGAAATATCTCAATACGCCTAAAACGAAATAAATATCAGGATAATTATCGAGTAGCTCAATACATTTTTTTATATGATTTTTTTTATATTTATCTGCCGCGTTAAGAAAAAACGTATATGTGGAACCTTCCATTACAGATAATTCGATGCCTTTATTTTTTGCGGCTGAAATATTAAATTTTTCCAGTCTGTAATAATAAATATTCGTATATCTAGTCGAATATTCAACAGCCAAATGCCGGCTCCAATCAGTGCTGCCGGCGTCAATTAAATATAAACAGATTTCTTTGAACGGGTATTCTTGCGATCTGATACTATCAATTGAATCAATTATATAGCCGCCTGCGTTATGAAATGGAATAATTACCGTTACATTTGACATAATTTTACTCCGGATGTATGGTTTTTTATTTTATAATACGATTCCAATCAACTTCAAGTATATTTGATATTTTTGTGTTATTGTTCGTCTTTAAATATTTGTTTTTATTATATAAGCTAAATAATAAACCAAAAATCCCGCCAATAATTAATGCTCCAATAAATACAATGCTTAAATAAAATAAAAAAGATAACGTAGTCGCGGTTATTCCTATTGCCAATGACGTTAGAATAACTCCTGTTACGGCAAACCCAATAGAAAATTGAATGACACTTTGTTTATTAGAAAATGTGGTGGATAAAGCCGGGTACCAGGATTGCCGTTTACCGCAATTGGGGCATGACTTACCTTTTACGAATGTTTCGTTAAAAATGCTTGCAATGAACGGTTCGTCCGGGAAGTTTAATACGCTATTTGAATTATATAATGAATCGTTTAATTTATTTATTATTATTTTTATTCGTTGTTTTGCCTTTTTATCCAATTGTTCATCTAATTTTGGATGCGTTAAACTATTTTTATCGTCATTATCAAAATTATATATATTCAAATCATCAATTTTTTTATTTCTTTTAAATCTATATATTTTGTTGGCTTTTTGTATAATAGAAGAATCATACCATTCTGTTATAGTTTGGCAGTATTCGCATTTATATCTGTAACGGATTTCTTGCTTCGCAATTCTTTTAGTTTCGATATAACCTCTGGGCATATTATAACATCCTTATAATTATTTGAATGGCTTATATAATATAAATACTGATACAGAAATGATTAATTGCTCTTAAAAAGTATATCAAAAGATTTATACCAAATCAAGATGCCAGTTCGCAATAAAAAAATAAAATATCATTTATATTCATTTATATCAAAACATGTTGATATTTAGAATTGCGAAAGATATAATATAAAAATACTATAAATAAAAACCATTCAGATTAAACATATAGATAATAAAACGCAGATATTTTAATTGCTTATTGGAGGTAAAAAAGGTGGAAAATAATCATAATGTTGATAATATCGATAAAAATGAAATTGATTTATATATCGATAATATAATTAAATACAAAAATGGTAATAATGAAAATGGTTCAATAATATTAAATTGCGAACCATTTTCGTACGGGCACCGGAACTTGATCGAATATGCCGCGGCGCGCGTTAAGCATCTATATTGTTTTATAGATGACAACGCGAACGCTAAAATACCATTCGGCGATCGCTTTCAATTAGTATGCGCCGGAGTCGATGATATAAAAAATGTTACGGTTGTTCCGGGCAGTAAATATACAATGTCAAGGAATTGTTTTACCACCATTTATAAAAATAACGAAAATGATTTATTTGTCAGGACAAACGGGGATAATTATTTAGCTGACATACAAAATGGCGATATAAATCCAACCGATATATTTATACATTTGTTCGCGACGCGCGTGGCGCCGTCGCTCAACATAAATATATTGTTTTCCGGCGGGGAACTCATGGGTAGCGACACCCGCGCATATAACGCCGTCATGCTGGAAATTCTGCCTCAGCACGGCATTGCTTTTCAAATGATCCCCAGAAGCGAATTGACGGACGCTTCTAAAATAGAAAATAAGATATGGGATTGCGTTAAATCACAGCAATTTGATTACATACAAGATTTAGCGCCCGCGGCTTCGCTTTTATATTTGCGTGAAAAGTTTGAAATACCTAAAAAAGGTTATAAATTAAAGCTGAACAACGATGAAATCCATTATACTATATCGGCAATATCAAACCACGGCGCTAATTTATTTAATTATTTCCAAAGGCGCGATATAAAGAAGCTGTATGTTTACGGCGGAGGGATGATAGCCGGTTTGCTTAGCGTTGCCGCGAAAACGCTAAACAATTTTAATATCGCCGGGTTTATTTACCCTGACGGCAAGAAAAAGCTAAATAATAAACCGTTTCAATTAGTAATCGACTTTTTAGACATCGATGAAATTGTTGATCGAACTGTGCCGGTACTTGTTCTGGAATCAATTGAGCCTATGGTGCGCCATAAACTATACTATCATTTTTTAAAAACATATTATATCGACGATTTATGTATGCATGAATTTTTCAGAGTATGTTGCGTTGATAAAGTTATTGATATTACAAGAGCCGCGGGGGTTGGCTTGTTACTGGTTAACAAAGCGGCAATTAGTAAAAAACCCTCAAAACATGAAGCTTGGCTGAATAAAATTGAATCAAAAATTACAAATAAAAAAAGACCTACATATGAAAAGATATATAATAATTGTTATGCTCCATATGGGTATGACATGGATTATTTCAACGAATGCATAAAAGATATGAAACGAGAAAAAAAATATGTTACAGATAGTTTGATCGGCGGGTTTTCCAACGAACCGTGCAGCGATTCGGATACGGGCGTCATAATAATGTCAGATTGCGCCGGCGAGTATGTAAATTGCGCTGATGGCATGAGAAGCACCGGAGGGTTATGGCCGGAAGCCTCCAATAATATATATTTTATTGGGCATACGGTAGCGTTCGGTATTGGGGCCGATGACAAAGGTACGATCGAAAGCCATTTGCAAAATTTACTAAAAGAAAATTTTAACGATAGTAATAATAAATATAATGTAATAAATTACGCGAACTCCGATAATGGCGACGTGTATGAAGTGCCGATATTATTAAAAAAATTGCCGTTAATGCAAGGAGATATTGTTATTTGCTTGCTATCATATCCAAAATCATTATTACAAGAATATAGAAACAGTGTGAATGTATGTAAAATTAACGCGTATTTTGAGCGTCCGCATGAACTTGGGGAAATATTTGCCGATACGATGCATATGAATTCTATCGGTTATAAACAATATGCTTTAGCGATATATAACTCATTGACTGATAAAGGTCTTATTGAAAGGCCGGAACAGCGAACCAATGAAATAAATTTGGATTTAGCATTTGATGACGAAATAAATTTATTCGATACGACCCTTGATATAAATGAAGCCGAAACAAATGATATATACGAGCCGGACGGCGAAATGGCCGATAACGACGCAAAAAATGTAGGCAATGAAACGCCGAATGCGGATAATTACGGCGCTGATCAAACAGAAGATATGAATAATTCGAAAATATACGTTACTAAAAAATCTATAAACGCCGCTGACGTTAAAGATGATACTATAATAAATAATGAGTTATTAGTTGATAATGAAACGGAGATTAATGGCATTGTTAATCCGGAGTTGAAAAGTTATATAGCCAGTCTGTCTAAATACAGACGCAGGGGGATTTCGGACGCTGGCGCCGTTATATTAAACTGTGCGCCGTATACGAACGGACATCATTACCTAATAGAATGCGCGGCTTCAATAATGCAGTATGTATATGTGTTTGTCGCGGAAGACGAAAAATCCGTATTTCCTTTTTCAGATCGTTTGGAACTCGCACAGGCTAATACAAAAGATATTAAAAATGCCAGCGTAGTACCCGGCGGAAAATTTATTATAACAAAAAAGACAATCGAAACTTTCTTAAACGGCTCTGATAAGTTGAATACGATATACGAGGCGTCAGACGAGTTGGAAATATTCGCAAAACGTATTGCGCCGGCTTTGCGTATCACGTCATTTTTCACGGCGGAGTCTGTAAATGAAAATACAATAACGCGGCAATATGATTCCGCTATGAAAATAATAATGAAACGCAATGGAATAACATATAAAATTATATCGAGACGGGAGTACGAAGGTACGCCTATAAGCGCGTCTTGGGTGCGGAATTTGCTTCGTGAACAGCGATTTTCAGAAATTGAGCGGATAGTGCCGCCCGCAACATACAGATATTTAAAAGATATGTATGAGGCTCCTACATGGGGAGCTAAAAAAAAAATGATATTTGAAGACGATGAGATACCTATGTTAGTAGAACAAACCAATAGAACGAACATGGATTCAAACAAGGTGGCAAAACATAAAATAGGATCGGATGCTCATATATATGGGAAAAAAATCCAAAGAAATGAGAAGGACGAACAAATTGACGATATAGCTGAACAGTTAAATATAAATGATAATCGGTTGAACGCGTCAGGCATTCAACAAACAACGCGTGAAAAAATACATTTTTTATTAACAAAAATATCGTTTTCGTCTGCGCCGCCGTTAGTTCCGCTAAAAAATAATAAAAAAGAACGACGATAAAAATAATTAATTCACTTTAATTTCGATTGTTCAAGGGCATTTTTAAACAAATTGTTTTTTATAGTTTCATAAAAATTATTTCTGTTTATTGACGCGTAATTATGAGCGCCCTTCAACGCATAACCATTATTACCCAGCCATTGAATGGGAACATTTTTCATGACGGCGATTTCATATTTTGGAATGTAGTTAAATAACGTTTCGCCTTTCGTATTATTTATTAAGATTACCGAAACGCCTTTAGTTGCATCTATTGTCGGATCTTTTTTACCAAGCCCCCAAAAATCGCCTATTGTTAAGTCTCCAATACGCGGAAGCGCTTGATATTTGCATTGCTCGCAATGATGAGGGGTCATTGTATGATTATGATAAACGCTTTGATATGGGTCTTCTTTTGCTCCGCGCCGAACTTGAACAGAACCGTCAGAAAAAGTAAGTTTAATGCAATCCGCATTCCAACCGTATTTTTTATAGCGGAATTCATAATATATTAATTTTGGTTCAATAAAATAATCATCAATGTATTTCTTAAAAAACAGTGCGGAAGGGGCGTTACCGCACAAGATATCTATTATGAAAAGTTTTTTATAATCTTTGCCGAGATAAGCCCGAAGGCCCGCCGCCTGACACGGACAACCGGAAAAAAGCACGATTTTTTTATTTTTTAGCTCTAGTTTAATTTTTTTATATATATTATTTTCTATATAGCTTTGAAGATATTTACTTTTTTGTAATTTATGTAAATCGGCTATATTGTTGATCATCGCATGTTCGACAGTAAAATCGTCTTTCCATTTTACTCCACAAACCGTTCCGTTTTTCTTTATTACCTGCGTAGCCAAAAGTGGGAATATACCGCCGCTTGAACTGTTATACAGTAATTTTTTATCGGCGGCAATGAACGCGTAACATCGCGGACTTTCAGTATTTTCATTGCGCGGAAGTTCAATGGCGGGGCATATATTTTCGCATTTGCCGCAATTGACACATTTCGATTCATCAACCCGTGAACGGTAAAAACCATATTGATCCGGCGATAATTTTAACGCGCCGGTTTTGCATATATTAGTACACGCCGCGCAACCCGTACAATTTTTTATATCGACGATTGAGGCGACGTTATGTTTTTTTTGGATTTCAAGCGCTTGTTCGAGCCATTTTAATGAACGTTCGCGTTCCAGTGAAATAAGATTATTAATAGGCACATAATTTATATCTTCAAAATATCTGTCGTTATTTATAATGTTTGCAGGCTTGTTCGTAAACCTTGTTTTTAGGCTAAATAATTCAAATAAATGGTTAAACCTTGATATGCCGCGTCTTTTATTGCCTATTGAAATAAAAGGTTTATTAAAAATAATGGCAAATGACGAACCATGGTATGAATCTGTCACTATGAATAAACTGTTAATATATAAATGTAAAAAATCATACGCGTCCAAATTTTCCAGTGTGCCGTCCAAATTTAACGCTTCTTTATTTTTTTTAAATAACCATGGGAACCCATCCAATATTACGATCAATTTACATCCAAACCTGTGCGCCGTCTCCAATAAAAGAGCACGTTTTTCAGGCGTCGGATCTAAAATATATGCCAATACATACCGTTCATTTGGGAGTGAGAGTTTTGATTTTTTTGACAAATCATAATATAAAGAAATATCAGGTAAAAATATCGGATCCAATACGGTTGTTGCGTCAACGCCATATATTTCATTACATATTTTAACGCCGTCTTTTTCTCTCACTGATATCGCGTCAAAACGGCTTAAAAGCCGGCTGATTATTATACGTTCATCTTCCGGCGCAAAATCAATAGCATGGCCAAAAGAAGTGGAATAAGCGATTTTTCTTTTACTGTCTTTCACAAAATCCAAATAAAACGTTTTGCCGAAATTTTTACTTATCCCATAATTCCACAGCTGGTCTGAACCCGTTAAAAATGTGTCGCAAATATTATTCAACCCTTTTAATTCGTTAAAATTAAATGTATCGCTAATATCATAATGTTCGCGCGCAAAATCGATAGAGTGATGGCTGTGGGTTTCCGGGTCGTTAATTGCAGCCCCGGGTTTTGCTATCATGAGTATTGACTTGCCAAAATTTAATAAAACCCTAGTTAAAGCGTAATAGGTTAGAACGCTTCCGTAGTTGCAACCGTACCAAACGCCTATTATTCCTATATCGTATTTATTCAAGTAAAATTAGTTCCCTTCGCGTATTAAACCAGCATTTTTCAAGGTTTCCCATTCCGTAATGGTATTAAAAGCTTCTTTTGGTTTTGCGTATACTCTACTGATTAATTCGTCGCCGTGTAAGCGCATAATTGAAAAAGCTTTTGTTAAGCGCCTTGAATTTATCATCATTATTTCGTATGTTACGGCGCTCGTTCTTATGCCTGGGTGAAGCGTGAAAAAAAACAACTCATATCCTTCTATGTAAAAACATATATATTCCGGCACTTCCGGATCGTCTTCACGCCAATCCAATTGGTGTAAAATAAATGACTGTTCGCCGTTTAATTTATCAAGCGTTATTGTTCCGGAAACGCGTAATATATTAGTATGGAACTCGCCGGCCGGCTTTAAAATCGAAAATTGAATTATGGCGTAAAAATTATTCCATGCGGAATCTTCCAGGATAATTTTAAATAATGGAATACCCGCGCTGCCAATTTCCGAAGCTAAATTCGATTTAAAAATAATTTTACCGTTGAAGTTTTCCATTTTAAGCCTCTCATTTTCGGATTGCAAATGATTTATTTCATTATTGCATTCATTAATTTTTCGTTGTAAATCATCAATAACGTTTTGCGGCGTAAATCGTTCCTCATTGATTAAAATGTTTTTTCGTAAAAAATCACGTTCAAGAAGTAAAAAATGCCAATCATACGGCGATAAAGAAACTGATTCCAATTCGCATAAATTATAATGTTTTTTTAATTCAACCCAATGCCGCTCCATTGTTGGCAATCCGTTGTGATGATGCCAATAAAGCTGTAAATCGATCGGATTGTCAATAAAATGAAGTAATTTTTTTATAAAATCGTTTGTATTGCCGCTTTCAAAAGTAAATAAATTACAATCGCACAATTCAATGGCGCCGCCCGCGTCGCTAGCGAGGACGGGGACGCCAAAGGCAACCATCTCGACGGCGATATTAGGCAAATTTTCATTCCAAAGCGCCGGAACAATTCCCAGGTGGCATCCTTTAAGAATATTTTTTAGCTCATCATACGTATATCCTTGCCTTACCGTAACGGAATGGAAATTTTCGCATATCTTAAAAATGCCGGCGTATTCGGCTTGATTGACAGTGAATAATAAATCGATGCCGACGGCATATTCATATGGCAATTGTTCCAATGAGTCCAGCAGCCAGGGATAACCCGCTTCTTCGCAGTTTAAATCGCCGCCAAGATATACAATTTTAAATAAACTGCCAGAAGATGTGTTTGATTGCCTGATTTGACTTTTTGCAGCTTTAACGCCCGAATACATTACAGTCAACTTATTTTTATTAATAAATTCACCTACAGATATATTATATGTACTATTGGATACGGCGATAATAGAGTCAAAATTTTTATTAATTTTTTTTATAGCGGTAAATGAATATTGATGTATATCCTTTTTTGTTATGTCTTCATCCAGCCTGTTCAGGCTTAATGAATTAACCCATTTGCTTTGCAACAATCGATTATCGGCTTCGACGCCGACGCAGCCGCGTTCGTATATATCTTTTGATAAAAACGCATGCGCATTTTTTCGGTAACATCGGAAACAGTCGGCGTCGGTATGTTTTGGCGAACATGGCTTATGCCTGGTAAAATATAACCCGGTGACGCATATTAATTCGTAATTATGGATTGTAAAAATAAAACGCATCGACGGAAAATCGTCTTTTAAATCCAGACAATCAAGTGAAAGGCCCGCTAAACCATTAATATGTATAGCTTCAAACGGGCCGTACCTTTTTAAAAAATTATGCAATACGTTTTTTAACACTGCGCTTTTAATAGCAATGGACGGATTGCCATACAATTTGAGATGGTTCGCCGGCGCAGGGCTATTCACAATTTCAAATTGTTGCACTCTTTCATCGAAAATATTCGGTATTTTATGAAAAAATATTTCGGTTGTATCAGTTTTATATGTAAAACCGCTTGATAAAAAATAAATTTGGATTAGGGGGGATTCCTTTAAAATAGTTTCTACTAGATTTTTACAATAAAGATTTATATTACCGCCTAAATTCCATAGATTGTCAAATGGCAATGAATTATATATTAAAATTTTAGGGAAACTTATTTGCTTTGTATATATTGGAGACGCAAATTCACTATAAAACTGCTGGTCTTGAAGTTTAAAGTAATTTAAAATAATATTACTGTCAAGCCGACGGAACATGGGCATTACTGAGGAATTAATTAAATCAAAGTTATTGCCATAATAACCGTCGGCAATTGTTCCGCGCATATATTGCAATGCGCGGGCATATGCCATGCGCAGCACGTCCGTGTCTTTTACGCTAATATTATCGATTACGTCCAGGTTGTCATTCATACGCGTAATTGGAAGCGTTGGATCGTTTAAATTGGTTGACGATGATTCATCAGCGGTTTTACGGTAATAATAAAGCGGCTCATTTATATATACGATTGATTTCGCCTTTAGCATCGTTTCATAAAAAAAGGGGTTGTCAACCCAACCGCCGCCTTTGGCTTCCATAAATCTTATGTTAATTTCCGATAAAAAATCATGCCTGTAGATTGCGCTCCAAATTGATGGGTGACCTAATAGAATATCAGGATGTTCCGTTACAATGAACGGTTCTTCTATTTCGTTCATTGAGTTCCGGGCACCGTCTATACGCATTTCTATAGGATTGCCTTTTTTATCGTAATAATTATAAAAATTACTCTTAACGATATCTACCGTTCCGTTCCGGGACTTACCGATTAATGTCTCATACATTATCGGAATAATAAAATCATCGCTTTCTACAATGCCGATATAATCGCCAGAGGCTTTAAGCATACCGGCGTTCATAGCTTGTCCATACCCGCCGTTCGGCTTGTCTATTACGGTAATACGGTTGTCACTTTGCGCGTATTCGTTTAATATCGCAAGGGTTCCGTCAGGGCTTCCATCATTAACGCAAATAATTTCAATATCCTGAAGCGTCTGATTAATAACGCTGTCTATGCATTGTTTTATGTATTTTTCCGTCTTATAGCAAGGAATTATTATTGATATCTTTGGTTTATTACTCATAAAGGGTTGTCGCTCCTTTTGCTATATTTACGACAATTCGATTTTTGCCATTTGCAACGCCGCCGCAATGACTTTATCCATATCAAGGTACGCATATGTTCCAAGCCTGCCGCCAAAAATCACGTTATCTTCAAGCTTGGCAAGATGCGCGTACGCGGAATACATGCCGTTATTTTTATCGTCGTTTACGGGATAATACGGTTCGTCCCCTATTTTCCATTGAACGGAATATTCAGTGGAAATTATACTTTTTAACGATTTGCAATTACGATCAAAGTGGCGGTGCTCGATTCTTCTGGTAAATAGTTCGTCCGCCGACGTATAGTTAATGACAGCGTTTCCCTGTACGTTTTCGCTTTCAAATATTTCATCGGTAAATCGAAGGGATCTGTATTCAAGGGCGCCCAGCCTATAATTAAAAAATTCGTCTATACAACCCGTATAGACTATTTTTTTCGTAGATATATCATTATGAATAAACGGCGTATTCAACCTAATTTCGATTCCGTCAAGCAAATTTTTTATAAAAGCGGTGTAACCGTTAACGGGAATACCCTGAAACCTATCGTTATAATAATTATTATCAAACGTATATCTAAACGGGAGCCTTTTGATAATAAACGCCGGAAGATCGGCGCATTTTCGATCCCATTGCTTTTCAGTATAACCTTTTATGAATATTTCGTATATCTCCCGACCAACAAGCGAAAGGGCCTGCTCTTCGAGGTTTTGCGGACAGGTAATTTTTAATCGTTCCTTTTCTATTTTTGCTTTTGCGGCGCTCGGGACTGTTATATTCCATAATTCGTTGAATGTGTTCATATTGATCGGCATATTATAAATTTTACCTTTATAATAAGCCAGCGGCGAATTTACAAACGCATTCCATTCGGCGTATTTATTTACATATTCCCATATATTTGGTTCGGATGTATGGAAAATGTGCGGGCCGTATTTATGCACATGAATGCCTTCAGTCAAATATGTGTAAGCGTTCCCTCCGATATAAGGGCGCTTGTCGATGACCAGGCATTTTTTCCCTTTGTCAGCGGCTTCGCGCGCAAATACGGCGCCGTAGATTCCCGCGCCGACAATTAAATAATCGTATGCGCTTTTATGCATGTTTTTTCCAAACCAGACTTTTTGGCAAATTATCCGTTATTTTAACCTTATCATAAAGATAGGCTGTGTTAAGGTTTTCCTTCACGATTTTTTTATAAACATAATTTAGCATATCCGGTTTTATATAGACGCCCGAATTGAGCAATACCAAATAAGTGCCATGCGCCGCGCCAACGCCCGCGCTTTGCGCCGAATCGCGTCCTATGTCAGCTTCCCGGACAAGATTAATCCTTGAATCTATGTTTTTAAACTCGTTTATTATTTTATATGCGCCGGTTAATATGCCGGTATCGACAAGAATAATTTCAATGCCTTTAAGCGTTTGATTTATTACGCATTCCAGGGTTTTACGAAAACCGCTCAATGAGTTGTTAACGAATATAATAACGGATATTTTATATTTATCCGATAGATAATTTTTAAAAAAAAGAGTTGGTTCATATGCCAATTAAAGTATATTTTTGTAATAGCTTACGCTAAAATTTTTTTCTTCATATCCGGAAAAGTAAAATAGTTTTCTTATACTGTCGCCTGCTTTTAAAATGTAATTATATTTTTTATCAAACGGTATTATATTTAAGGCGTTGCGATAATTTATATAAAAGCGTTCGGCGAGGTTCTCCTTGAAACATTCATATAGCCCCCTGTGTTTTAAGTTTGAAACGATAAATTCATGTTCAATAAAAAAGTTGCTTAACATTTTATCAGGGTCTTTTACGGTCGAAGCTTCATTGTCCCTGCGGTAATACGTCGCGGTTATATCCAAATAAATAATATTTTGCGCCAACGCTAACGTTTGAAAGTAAAAACCGTTATCATTATATGATGAAACATTTTCGTTCCAAAATATTTGATTTTCAAGTAAAAAATTCCGCCTATAAATTGATGTCCATATTGTATTTGGGAATTTAAAGAGCGTGCGGTCCCTTGCGTTAGTGTTTAAATTATAATAATCTTCGTCAGCGAATTTAATTTCTGTTTGCTTATAATTTCCGCGTTGCTCGCTGCCGGTAAAATCAACCCTGTTGCATCGTACAATATCATATTTTAATTCGTCCAATGCTTTATACGCGTTGCCTAAAAAATCAATATGGTAATAGTCGTCGCTGTCAAGAAAGGCGACATACTCGCCTTTGGCGCGCCTGATCCCCTCATTTTCAGAATAACCCACGCCCTTGTTTTCCCTGTTAATAAATACTACCCGCGCATCTTTTTTCGCGTATTCATCTATT
>Ga0209628_10001056_pt1 | contig 17409 bp, 13 predicted proteins | sample TergutCu122P4_FD_187285 | JGI IMG/M metagenome (GOLD analysis project Ga0209628, IMG submission 187285) | Cubitermes ugandensis P4 segment gut microbial communities from Kakamega Forest, Kenya - Cu122 P4 (SPAdes) (version 2) | ecosystem: Host-associated > Arthropoda: Insects > Digestive system...
TTTTCCTTAAAAAGGAAAAGGAATTTGGGGCTTGTTCGCAACATGCAACGTTGGAACTGTACAAGAGAATTGTTGAATTGTTTTGCTTTCTTTTAAAAAAAAACGACATTTTCTAATCAAAAAAAAAATCTTTTTCTATCATAGAACGTTGATAGATAAATTATCAGAAATTTTAATGATTTTGCCCTGGGTAGAGACGCGATTAGTCGTGTCTCTACCGAAAAAAAACTATTTTTGCTGCCAAATTTTAAACCCTTTGAAACAGCTTTTATCCTTTGTTCATAAAGAGTTTATGCATATTTGGCGCGACAAGCGTACCATTTTGGTGGTGATTGGTTTGCCCATTATGCAGATGATTTTGTTCGGCTTTGCCATTTCAACGGAAATCAGAAACGTACGCTTCGGGGTGTTTAATCCAAAAAAAGATGAAGTATCGCTAAAATTGGTGGAACATTTTAATAACAATAACTACTTTACTTATACTGAAGATATTACAGACCCGAATCATTTTACCGATTATTTCAAAAAGAATAAAGTGGATATGATTTTGGTGTTTGAAGATAATTTTGAATACAAACTTACCCATCAAGGCAAAGCACACATTCAGGTACTTACTGATGGCATTGACCCAAACAGTTCCACCGCTATCGCCAATTATGCCAATCAAATTATTCTGAAATACCAACAAGAAAACATGATACAGGCGCCCTGCGGCGTTTTTATTGTTCCTCAAATCAAAATGTTGTACAATCCGCAGATGAAATCGGCTTTTAACTTTGTACCGGGGGTCATGGGTTTGGTCTTAACTATCATTTGCGCCATGATGACCGCTGTTTCGATTGTGAGAGAGAAAGAGCGCGGCTCGATTGAGGTACTGCTTGTGTCGCCCATGAAACCCATCTATATCATGATTTCCAAGATGTTGCCTTATTTGGTAATCTCTGCCTTTATCATGCTGCTCATCATCTTGCTCTCCATTTTTATGCTGGGCGTCCCCATGGCAGGCAGTTACTTTACCTTTTGCTTAATCTCCTTAATCTTTGTAATTGCGATGCTCGCGATGGGGTTATTGATTTCGACTATGGTTGAAAATCAAGTTATTGCCATGTTAATTTCCGGAATGGGGTTAATGATGCCCACTGCATTGCTCTCCGGCATGATTTTTCCGGTGGATAATATGCCCTGGTTGCTTAGAGTTATTTCTGCCATTATTCCGGCAAGGTGGTTTATTTCAGCCGTTCGCAAAATTATGATTGAAGGGTTAGATTTTGTGTATATCTACAAAGAGTTTATTATTCTTTGTTTTATGACATTTATATTGTTGATTATCAGTTTGAAAAAGTTTAAGATAAGATTAGAATAAAAAGTTACAATGATGAAAGAACCGGTTATTATCAAAGAAGTGGCTACAAAAAAAGAGTTTAACAGTTTTTTTGAATTACCTTCTTCATTATTTAAAAAACATGAGGCGTGGGTACCGCAACTTTTAGGAGGTGAAAAAGAGACTTTTAACGAAAATAAAAATCCCGCTTTTGAGTTTTGTAAGTCTAAAATATTTTTGGCGTATCAAGGAAAGAAAGTTGTTGGAAGAGTTGCCGCAATCATTAATAATAAAGTAAATGAAACCTGGAACCAAAAAAGAGTGCGTTTTGGGTGGCTTGATTTTATTGATGATAAAGAGGTGGTTGAAAAACTTCTGCAAGCCGTTGAGTATTTTGGGAAAGAGAACGGAATGGATGAGATTGTAGGTCCGCAAGGGTTTTGCAATATGGACCGAGCCGGAATGGTGGTGGATGGTTTTGAAGTGGAAACACCGGGCTCATGCTACTACAACCCCGATTATTATCCAAAATATATTGAAGAACTGGGCTATCAAAAAGAGGTGGACACTTTTCAATATGTACTACCTGCAACACAGCCTGTACCGGAAAAGGTTTTAAAAATAAATGACTTAATTAAAGAAAAATACAAAGTTAAAGTGGTAGAAGGTATCACAAAAAAAGAGTTGGCAAAACGTTACGGTGTAAAATTTTTCAAAGCGCTGAATGAATCCTACACAGGACTTTTTGGGTTTGTTCCGCTTACCGACCGGCAAATTGATTATTACATTGGGCACTATTTTCCTTTTCTTAATATGAAATTGATATGTTTCATTGTGGATGAAAATGATGATGTAGTTGGATTTGGCATTTCGATGCCTTCGTTGTCCAAAGCGCAGAAAAAATGCAACGGCAAACTTTTCCCGTTTGGCTGGTTCCATTTATTGAAAGCGCTTAATAATTACGAAAAAATAGACTTGTTGCTTACCGGCGTTACTCCCAAGTGGAAAAACAGTGGTATCCATTCGTTGTATCATACAGAATTAAACAACAACTATATTGAATTGGGTGTGAAAACTGCTATTACCAATCCACAATTAGAGAACAATGAAGCGCACAGGATTTGGCTCAAATACAACAGTAAATTCTTGATACGGAGGAGGATTTATTGTAAAGCAGTTAGTTTACCGCACCCTTAATCTTTGCCCTTCGCGCAAAAAGGTGTTCTTCATTTTGTTGAGTTTCATCAATCTATCCACTGTGGTTCTGTGTTTTTTTGCTAAGTAGCCCAGCGTGTCTCCTTTTTTAATTGTAATATACAAAGGGGTTGGGTCTCCGGGTTGCTGCCCGTCGAAAGTAGCATTTTGTGTAACGGCATCTGTGTTGGTTTTAATCACTTTTCCGCCTATGTAAAGCGTATCGCAAGCAAGTCTGTAATTTTGGAAGTCAATGATTCTGGCAGGATTAAAATGGCTGCCTAAGTATCTTGTTTCAAAATGCAAATGCGGACCTCGCGAGCGGCCAGTGCTCCCGCCCAAACCAATAGTGTCGCCTGCTTTTACTATTTGCCCCGGATTTACCAAACGCCGAGAGAGATGAGCATAATAGGTTTCCAACTTATTGACATGACGAATAACAATCACATTGCCGAAGCCACCGGTATTGAAAGTTGACACTCGCACTATTCCATCGAAGGCAGCCACCACAGGAGTGCCATCAGGAAAAGGGAGGTCAATGCCGCGGTGTACCCTGCCCCTGCGCCTTTTTACACCATACATGGAGGTGGCTTTAAAATTTGCAGGATGAACATAATTTCCAAGTATAATAGTATCGGGCGTTACGGTGCGGTCGTGTACATAATGTATCTTTAATACGTCAAAGTTTGAATAAACTCCATATCCGGGCATCCATTTGAAATACAAAAACATCATGGATTGGTCGGCGCCGGTATCATCTTCATATTCATCAAAATCTTCTTCTCCCTCTGCCAAAGGCTCATGAAAAGAGAGCGTATCGCTTTCGCTAAAAGTGAGTTGGTTCTTATTGGGTATTTCCTGTGCAACGCATGTTAAAGGTATCATCAAAATTAAACAGATGATACATAATAGTTTATTTGTATTGATGAGCATATATTTTAGTGATTAACAGTTAGAGGTTAATGATTAGGGGCTGCAAAGATATTTTTTTTTTGATAAAATTTTTTCCAACATATTAACGTTACCTTATTATGAAATGTAATTATCACACTCACACCCATTATTGCGACGGCAAAGAAAATATGCACTTTTTTGTTGAAAAGGCAATTGCATTACATTTCAATCATCTCGGGTTCTCTGCCCATGCGCCTATTTCAGGTCAGTATGATTTTACCTTAACTCCCGATGAGATTCCTGCTTATTTAAAAGAAATAGAAGATTACCAAAAGCAATATTCTCAAATTAAAATCTTAAAAAGTTTGGAATGTGATTATATTCCGGGCATTACTAAAGATTTTTCTTATTATAAAAACCAGTTTCACTTGGATTACATTATTGGAGGCGTGCATTTGGTAAAAATTCCGAATTGTAATGAGGTTTGGTTTATTGATGGTCCTAAAAGAGAAACTTACGATATGGGCATTGCCCGTTTTTTTAATCAAAATATCCAAAAAGCAGTAACCTGTTTTTGGGAACAAACTTTTGAGATGATTGAAACCCAAGAGTTTGATATTATTGCGCATTTGGATAAAATAAAAATGCACAACCAAGACCGTTTTTTTAAAGAAGATGAAGATTGGTATTTGAAATTAGTAGATCATGCTGTAGATTTAATTGTAAAAAAACAGATTATTGTGGAGATTAACTCTCGAGGTATTTACCGCTTGCGCTGCAAAAATTTCTACCCATCTGATTACATTTTGGAAAAGTTGGCTAAAGCAAAAGCACCCATCATCATTAGCAGCGATGCGCACAAAGCGGAAGAATTGGCGCTATATTACGATGAAGCACAAAAAAAATTAAAAAATTATGGAGTTGATTCACTCGCCGTTTTTAAAAATGGAACATGGACTTCAATTAATTTTTGAGAAAAAATGTTTTTTCATTTAAAATTATACTTTTGCCCAAACTAATAGTCTTAATATCGTAATTAAAAAAATAATAATATGAAAACACGAATTTTCTTTCCTTTATTAGCCTTTGTTTTTGTTGCAGTTTCTTGTAAAACAGGCTCTTTTGTTTATTATGATGACATTTACACCAAATCAACCGACTCCCAATATCAAACGTGGAGTATCCCCAAAACAGTGGAAAATAAAAATTCAGATGATGAATATGTTGCCAACGATTATTCCGCAAGTGATTATTCTGATAATTCTTATTCTACAAATTCGTATTCCACAAATGATTATTATGTAGAACAGGAAGCATACACTGACGGACAAGGAAATACTTACATTACTAATAATTATTATTACGATGATAATGATATTTACGATTATTACTATTCATCAAGAATAAGGCGTTTTCACACAAATTCATATTATGGATTTGGGTACTATGATCCCTATTACACAAATCTTTACTGGTATAATTACTCTCCGGCATGTTGGGGAGTAAGTATCTATTTAGGATACAATTGGTGGTGGCCCAACTATTATTATCGTCCCTGGTATTACGATTGGGGATGGTATAATTACGGTTTTTGCTATGGATGGGGCTGGGGATGCCATCGTCCATGGCACCACGGCGGATATTGGAACGGCTATTACGATGGTTATTACGCAGGCTACTGGGCTGGCTATTACCACAATAAATATGACAAGAATTTTACCTACTATTATGGACACAGAAATACTATAGGAAGTCCATCTACCGGAAGAACCAATAACCGAAATATTTTTGGGAATAAAGAGGATGAGAACAACACGACACGCTTTACCACCCGCTCTACTCCGGATAGTTTTAACCAACGATTTGAGAGTATCACTCGAAACACCCCATCATCAGGAACTACAGGAACGACAAGACCCACGGTTGCTACTCCTGATAACCGCCAGCAGAATCCGCAGGTAGATACCCGTCAACAAAATCCGCAAGTTGATAACCGCCAGCAGAATCCGCAACAGGGAACACGCTACCAGGATAATCCATACAACAGCGGACGAAACACACCCCCAAATACACCATCTACAACTCCACGCCAGGAAGAACCTGTACGTCAAAATCCGCTATCTACTCCTTCTACCCCCAATGTGAACACGCGCCAACAACCCAATCCTCCAACATCCACTCCCAACGTAAATACACGTCAATCTCCTCCGCAACAAACTCCGCAGCAAAACAATTACAACAACGGATATCGTCCCGATAATTCAAGGAGCACACCCACTTATACCCCACCCTCAAACAATAACTCCCCAGGAAGAAGCAGTTATTCTTCACCTCCGGGCAATTCCGGAAACAGTTACTCCACACCAAGTAGAAGTAGCGGCAGTTCTGCCCCCAGTAGTTCCGGCAGTAGTTATTCCTCGCCGTCCAGAAGCAGCGGAAGCAGTTCCTCATCAAGTAGCGGAAGTAGTAGCGGCTCCTCAGGTAGCTCAAGAAATGGGGGCAATTCAAGCGGAGGAAGACGTTAATTTTATCCATATTTTATGACTCATTTACCACGCCGTATTTCGGAAATCTACTTCTATGTAATTCCTGTACTCTTTCTATTCGGATTGTTTTCTTGTAAACCACACGAAAATAACGATGTGTTACTGAAGTTTTCAACACCCATTATTAATTTTGATACTGTTTTTACTTCTGTTGGTTCTGTAACAAAACTTTTCACAGTACACAATCCCTCAAATAGTGAAATAAAAACAACCATTTTTTTAGCTGGAAAAGGTTCTTTTTACAGCATAAATGTAGATGGAGAATGGAAAAAAGAGAATTATTTTAAGAATGTGGTTATTCCCAAGAAAGATAGTATTTTTATTTTTGTTCAAGTGAATATTGACCCTGCAGATAAAGACAATCCGTTTTTAATAACCGATTCAATAGTATTCTTAACAGGCCAAAATATACAAGATGTAAAGTTGTTGGCATACGGGCAAGATGCAAGATATATTATCGCAGATAAAAAAACAGGTTTTAAAGTAGTTGCCGGAGAAAATGAAACAGTTCGATGGACAAAAGAAAGACCTTATGTAGTGTATGGATGGGCTGCTATAGATTCCTTAGGCGCTCTAATTATTGAATCGGGAACAAGAGTCTATTTTCATAATAACTCCGGCTTGTGGGCTTACAGAGGCAGTTATTTAAAAGTTGATGGTACCCTAGATGACCCCGTTTCGTTTAGAGGAGATCGTTTAGAATCGTGGTATGACAAAGACTATGCGCAATGGAACAGAATTTGGATTAACGAGGGTGCGGATGCAGATATTAACTTTGCTATTATCTCAAACGCATTTATTGGTGTGCAAGTTGACCCGTTTTATCCCAACGGGCAGCCCGTTCCTGTTACTATCAATTCTTTAGTGAAAATTGAAAATACTATTATTAAAAACACGAAACATTGCGGTGTAATGTCCCGCTTCTTAAATGTAGATATGACAAACTGCTTAATTTATAACAATGGGGCAAGCAGTGTAAGATTAGAAGGAGGAAAATATACCCTGAAGCATATAACTATTTCGAATGATTTTATACAAGCGGAAAGAAAAGACCCTGCTTGTTATGTAAGTAATCTTGTTATCGGTTACTACAACTACCCCGATATTCCAATGGATATTAAAGCCGATTTTATTAATTGTATCATAACCGGCCGAAATGAAACCGAAGTTATTGTAAATAAAAAAAGTGAAGAAGAACTAACAACCTCATTTCAAAACTGTTTAATAAAATCGAAAAACAGTTCTGAATATTTCATAGAAACTATTCTAAATAAAGACCCTTTATTTCAAGATAAAGAGAAACTTAACTTTCAACTAAAACCTGATTCGCCAGCAATAGGCAAAGGGAAACCAAATATTGGTGTTTTGGAAGATATTTTAGGAAAAATTCGCAAAAATCCGCCGGATATAGGGGCGTATGAGTCACAGTAATGACTTTGTGAACCTTGTGGTAAAATATTTTTGCCTGTTAAGACACCCTTATCTGCGTACTAAAATGTAAATGAAATAGGGCGCACCAATTAGCGCGGTAATACTGCCCACCGGTAGTTCCGAATTGGTTACTAAAACCCTTGCCAAACTGTCGGCAACAAGCATAAAACCTGCCCCCAAAAGCATGGAAAATGCGAAAAGATGTTTGGTGTTGTTTCCCCAAATAATTCTTACCAAATGCGGAATAATTAATCCGATAAAACCGATAACCCCACAAATGGAAACTGTTGCTGCAATTAATACTGAAGTAATGAGCAACATAAGATAAGTAACTCTCTGTGTTTTTACTCCGAGCGATTGCGCCTGAGCATCTCCCAACTGCATAATATTCAAATCTTTTGAAAATAAGAAGGTGAAAAAAGTGCAAATAACAAATACGGGGATAAAAAAGTACAGGTCGGGATAGGAAACCGTTGCAAAACTTCCCATCGTCCAGAAGATAATCTTTTGCATCTCCTGATGGTTTAAAACAATGAGTAAAGTAAGCACGGAAGCCATAAGGAAGTTGAGCGAGATGCCCGCCAACAGCATGATGTAGGGTGATTTGTTGTTTGAAAACTGAACTATACCCAACATTAACAGTAAAGTTAAAAATGCGGTGAGTAACGCAAAAGAAGTAACTCCGAATAAATAAAAGTCCAATCCCAAAATAAAAGCGAGCGCAGCGCCGATAGATGCGCCCGACGAAATTCCCAAAATATAGGGGTCGCAGATGGGATTGCGAAAAATAGATTGAAAGATGGAGCCACAAAGTGCTAACGAGGCGCCCGCGAAAACACTCATCACAATACGCGGAATCCTCAAATGGATAATAACAAATTCGCTGCTTTGCGCCGTACCTACAAAAATACTCGCCCCAATTAGTATTAAAAGAAAAAGGAGTAATAAAACGAATTGCACCTCTTTTATTACTCCTTTAGCCTGTTGTTTCATTTTTACTTGCGTAAGAAATTATTCTTAAAACTGTGATGAGCCCTTTTACTATAAGTAGTACTTTTAAACCAATCATCATCCCATGAGTAGTAACGCCATACCCAATTATTTCCGGAGGGCTTTGTTGTAGTTATTTTTACTTTCTCAATATAAGTAATATCACTTTCTTCAACTTCAATACAAATAATATTCCAACCCTTTTTAAAAGAACAATTGAATTCTATACTCGATTTCCATTTGTATTCATTATCTTCATACTTTCCTTTGATGGTAAAATCTTTGTCTGCATAAACATAATAAGCATATCCATAATACAATTCACCATTTATATATCTTTCAACTTCAAAAGAAAAGCCGCCAATCTCTTCTCCTGTATTATCCAATGCTACAATCTCAATCTCACCAACTTTAGCAGTAGTATCACTTATGGTAATCTTGCCTAAAAACTCATCATCATCTTCCCAAAAATAATACAGGAATTCATCAGATAAAGTATTCTGGAGTTTTAATTTAAAACCATTTTTATAATCACATGAAGCAATGGTTTCAGAATAATAATCATCTACCTCATAATCATAATAAAAAGCTTGCGCTTCTACATTGGAAATTTTAGATATTTCGTCTTTATTGCCAAATACATTTTTTACTTCAATGGGATTTATTGCGCCTGATTCTTTATCTTTACAGGCAACAAAAAACACAGAAATAACCGCTACTGCTACAAATACAAACAATAATTTTTTCATAAATTTTATTTTTTTTGTTAACGTCCGCTACAAAACAGACAAATTACTTGCGTAAGAAGTTTTTCTTAAAATTATGGATAGATTTAATATTGTGTTTAGGAGTTTTTTCTATTCCATACCAACTACCGTAACTCCACACCCAGTTAATGCCGGAAGGTTTTTCGGTAGTAGCTTTAATCTTAACAACAATTTCCGGAAGATTTATGCTTATATCGTACGTTGTGTAAAGGATATTCCAGCCCTTTTTAAAGGAGCAATTAAAATTTGCAATAGATGAATAAGTAATACCCTCTTCTTCATCTTCTTCTATAACCTCATATTTTCCTTTTACAGTAAAATTTCTGTCTGCATACAAATAGATGACTTCTCCATCCTTATATTCATTTTCATCACTTCTCAACATAAAGAAACTTCCACATTTTTCTCCGGTATTATCCAAAGCTAAAATCTCAATCTCTGCTGTTTTAGCATTTTTATCACTTATAGTAATATCTGGGTACTGAATATCTTCATCGTCCCAAAAATTAAATAAGTATTTAGCATCTAAAACTTTCGGAAGAGTTAATTTAAAACCATTCTTTTCATACTTGCATGATGCAATCTTTTCAAGAATATATCCCTCATCAGAATAATAGTAAGCATTTGCTTCTACATTTACGATTTCTGCGCTGCTGTTCAGCACATTTTTAGCTTCAATTACATTACTACCGCCTGTTTCTTTATCTTTACAGGCAACAAAAAACAAAGAGATAGCCGCTACGGCTACAAATACAAACAATAATTTTTTCATAAATTTTGGTTTAACGTCCGCTCCTTATGCAGACAAATTATTAATAAAAAATATCTCATAGTAACATGATAATTCATAAATTATTGTATTGAAAGAAAAATTAAGAAGTTAAATCTAAGTCTAAATACAATTACTCCAAACTGTTTTTTTCTATTTTCGCCGACATAAAAATGGGCGCCATGATATTACTGAAACTTGCATTCACACTGCCTTTAGAAAATCCGGTTTTGATTTTTTCTTTAATTTTGTTTATCATTCTTTTTGCACCGATTATTTTAAACAGGTTTAAAATTCCTTCTCTTATCGGGTTGATTATTGCCGGAACGCTGATTGGTCCGCAGGGTTTTAACTTAGTGGCGCGCGACAGCAGCATTACACTATTTGGAACGGTTGGGCTGCTCTATATCATGTTTTTAGCCGGTTTGGAGATTGACCGCACCGAGTTTAAGAAAAACAGTTGGAGAAGTTTGCTGTTCGGGTTCTACACTTTTGCCATTCCTATGGGGATAGGCTATGTTGCCGGCAGGTATGTGCTTGATTTCGGTATGCTTAGTTCCATTCTTTTGGCAAGTATGTTTGCCACACACACACTTATTGCTTACCCCATGATTAGCAGAATGGGCGTTGCAAAAAACCGTGCAGTAACCATTACTGTGGGCGGCACCGTAATTACCGACACTTTAGCGCTATTGGTTTTGGCGGTGGTTGCAGGAATGGCTACAGGCGAGATTTCCGATGATTTTTGGATGCGACTCTCCCTATCGTTAGTTGTGTTTGTTGCGATTGTCATTTTTTTGTACCCATTAATAATTCGTTGGTTTTTTAAACATTACGATGATAACATTACCCAATATATTTTTGTGTTGGTAATGCTTTTTTTGGCAGCCTTTCTTGCCGAACTTGCCGGAGTAGAGCCAATTATCGGCGCCTTCTTCGCCGGCTTGTCGCTGAACAGACTGATTCCCCGCACATCCCCTTTAATGAACCGCATCGAATTTGTGGGGAATGCACTCTTTATCCCCTTTTTCCTCATCGGCGTGGGGATGCTCGTGGATTATCGCGCTTTTGTTAAAGATTGGGATACAATATGGGTGGCAACTGTAATTACCTTTGTGGCAGTGTTTTCTAAATATGTGGCGGCATGGTTTACGCAAAAAAGTTTCCGTTTTACTAAAAACGAACGCAGTTTGATTTTTGGATTGAGCAGCGCCAGCGCCGCTGCCACGCTTGCCATTATTATGGTGGGATACAACATCATTCTTAATCAAGCAGATATTGACGCAGCTGACTTGCTCGGGGAGATCATCGCACCCATTCGTTTGTTGAACGATAGTGTGTTAAACGGTACTATCGTAGCCATTTTGGTAAGTTGCACGGTGGCTTCTTTTGTGGCGCAACGCAGCGCACAAAAAATGGCGCTCTTGGAAGCAGACGGCATGACCGAAGAAGAGGAGGAAGATGGTCAGGAAAAGATTATGGTTGCCGTTGACAATCTTGAAATGACGGAAGAGTTGGTAAATCTATCGCTTATCATAAAATCAAAATCTAATAAAAAGAGTCTCTACGCATTGAATATTGTGGATAATGAAAATTCGGATACGGTTACCGACAAACACGCTAAAAAAGTGTTGGACAAAGCGGCAGTTACCGCCGCCGCCGCCGATGTCTATCTGCATGAATTGATGCGCTACGATTTGAATATCGTGAATGGGATTACAAGCGTGGTAAAAGAGCACAAGATCACCGATTTAGTGTTAGGGTTACAGGAGAAAAAGGGATTCTCCGCAAATTTCTTGGGAAATCTCACCGAAGGAATATTAACTAAGTGTGATTCAACTACTTTGATTTACAAACCTTCACAACCATTATCCACTATCAAACGACATTTAATAGTAGTTCCCAACCGCGCCGAAAAAGAGATGGGATTTCCTTTTTGGTTGCTGAAAGTGTGGAATATAGCAAGGAACACCGGCGCAAAATTGGTATTCTATTCTACCGAACAAACGTTGAAATATATTAAGGAAGTGCACAAAAGACATCCGATTGAGTGCGAGTTTAATGTTTTTGAAGAGTGGGACGACTTTCTGATTTTATCGCGCGATGTGAAACCCGATGATAACTTGATTTTGATTTTAAGCAGAAAAGAGAGGCCCTCTTACAATGCCAATATGACTAAAATTCCCAACTATTTGAATAAGTATTTTAAAGAAACCAATTTTATTCTTATTTACCCAATGCAAACGGGTGTTTCAGACGAATCGCTTACCGCACTCAAAAACCCATCGGTTTTAGACTCGCTGGAGAAATTAGACGATTTGGGAAAAATGGTGTCGAATATTTTTAAACGGAAACTTAAATAACAGGAATTACAAATTACGAATCGGTAGTATTGATTAGTAGAATCAAAAACTACTCTCTTCCATTTAATAAAAATTGAGTAAAATTACTTAGAAAAAATGAGTAAAATTACTCATTTTTTGTATCAAATAAGTTATTATTTTTGCGGAAAATAAAAAAAATATCAATTTTTAAAAAAAAAGTTATGAAATTAATTGAGTTTGGAAAAACAACAAACCTTCTTGTAAACGGAGATGTCTCACAATCCGCACGCAATTTTCCCACCTTTGGCTGGGTTCCCGATATTAGCAATGGCTCCGTCGGAATTCCTTTCGGTGCATTTACACAAATAAATCGAAGTGGGGAAAGTGATATGTTGCCTCTGGTTGGTAATTTCTTTTTTTCACCTGTTTCGGGTGATAATGATATAATGGCAAAAATGATTTCTAATATACCAGACCTGCCTTTGAAACCACCTACCTTCCTTGACCCCAAAAATATGCCGGGAATGGTACCCGGCGCTAATATGCCAGCCAGTTTTATACCTTCCCCTCTTCCTCCAATGGGGATGCCATCCATACCGGGTTTACCCCAGTTGCCAAATTTTCCGGGAATCCCCTCAACCCCATCAGGAATTTCAATGTTACCCGGAATTCCCATGTTGCCCGGGATGTCTTGTATGCAAAATCCAAGTTCACTTGGAATTAACTTCCCTGAATGGTTCAAAAAAATATTTGGTTCAGGTTCTTCAGGCATGCCATATCTTCCTGGTATTTCAGAAATAGTTAATTTGTTTGCAAGTATCATAAAAGAAATTGAAGAAAATTTAGAAAGACATACACATTTAGTCCAAACGATTGATGTCAGCCTATTCAAAAATATTATTGACATCGGAGAACAAACCTTCGATTTCACAGGATGCCTTCGCAGTGGTAACGGAAGTGATAAAGCACAAATTTGGATTGAACCATTAGATGAATATGGTAAGCCTATTAATTATAAAATAGGCAATACTTTCTATCAACACCTTTGGCAAAGTTCTGAAATTTTGAATAAGTCATGGCAGAGATTCTCAATAAATGAAAATTCAAATAAGATAGACCCTGCTCTTCCTACAGGTAACACGCTTCCAAAGAAAACCAGAAAGATAAAAATTACACTAAGAGTTTGGAAATCATTTGGGCACAAACATTTCGCAGGCGCTTTTGATGATTTATCATTAAAGATGCCCGTTTATAAAATTCCCCTTGAATTAAACGAAAAACTACTTGAAGTAGATAAAGCAACAGTGATGGTTGGAAAAACTATTTATATAACTCCTCCAGGGGGGTCTTATATAGATGTTACATACGAGTCTTCAAACCCCGCTGTTGCCTCAGTAGCCTACGGTAGAATAACAGGCATTAAGCCGGGCAAGACAATCATTAAGATAATTGACCCCATGTTTAAAGATGCGCCTAATACTGTTGAGGTTACAGTAATTCCAGTTCAAGGAACACCTGTTTTTACACTACAACCCTCAAATCAAACCATTTATGAAGGAGATGGTGTTTGCTTTTCTGCTCTTGCTGACGGGGAACAACCAATTACATACTATTGGTGGGGTTCTAAGGATGATGTAACATGGGGGCCTATGTTGAATATATTACCCTATACAGGAGTTGATACAGAAAATTTTAGTATTATTTCGCATACAAAATCTCTTAATGGATATAAATTTCGTTGTGTTGCCAAAAATTCTATTGGCGAAACCAATAGTGAATCCGCAACTCTTACCATTAACCCTCCCCCTGCCACTGCACCTGTTTTTTCACAACATCCTTCAGATAAAAGTATAATTGAAGGAAAGCAAACTACCTTTTCTGTTACCGCCAAAGGAAATCCCGCCCCCACTTATCAATGGCAATATTCCATAGATGGTGAAACATGGATATCCATTGACAACGACACTATCTATAATGGAGTTTTTACTAATTATTTAACAATCTCAAACGCCCCAATTTCTCTTAACAACTATAAATACCGCTGCATGGCAACCAATTCAGCAAGTTCAATCTATAGCAATCCCGCTACGCTTGAGGTTACAGCTGTACCACCGGTTGCCCCACCCCCACCCCCACCTGCTCCTAAGGAAGATAGTTTGATTGTTAAAATACTTATATTCATCTTAAAATTGTTCAACTTATATAAAGAAAATAAATAAGAAACTGCAAAAGGAGTATTATTATTAAAACAAAACAAAATAGCATAATTCGGGTTTGCTACCCAAAGTCGAAAAAGCAGAACAACGACACCCAAAAAAAAGTATGCAACAGGAATGCCGAAAACTGGTAATAGAGTAGGCAACAATTAAATTATATTAATATGGCAGATGTAACAGACCTTTTTAAAGGTCAAAAATTCAACAAAATGCAAGTTGGAGCTATTGTATCACATGTAAATCATCTGATTCAAAATGACGAAGACTTCGAAGAATTATTCTATTCGGATCCTGTAGGAACTCTTACACAATTTGGTTTGACAAGAAAAATTTCTACTTACTTAATTGCGGAAGCAAAACTACAGCGTGAACTCACTATTTTACCCACCCTTAAAACAACTCTGAACGCAACAAAAGTTTTACTATGTAATTCTTTTGAAACCAGGTATAAAGACTTGTGTATACTTCAAATAACTAAGCCGCCTAAAACTCTTACACTTCCTACATGTTTTGCTACCAGTCCAACTATAACTGCTCATAATCCAAAATGGGTTATTGAAAATTTCCCCAAGATTGATGATGTGAAAGCTTGGAGTCTCATTGCATCGGGAAAACAATTAGTTTTATAGGTTATTGCTTTCAAAGTCGGAAAAGCAGAACAACGACATAAATTAAGAAAGTATGCAACAGGAATGCCGAAAACTGATCATAGAGTAGGCAACAATAATAATATTAAATAATATGGCAGATGTAACAGACCTTTTTAAAAGTCAAAAAATCAACATGGTAAAAGTTGGCTCTATTGCTGCTCAAGTGAATAACCTCATTAGTAATGATGAAAATTTTGAAGCATTATTCCAATCAGAACCCATAGAATGTTTAATGCAATTTGGTTTAACCAGAAAAATTGCAACATATATGCTTGCTGAAGTAAAATTAGCCAAAGAACTTACCTTAATAGAAAAAACAAAAACGATTCAACTGAAAACGAAAGTAGATCTATGTGTCGAAATCGCAACTAAGGTAAAATTATGTGAAAGCGTAAATAAAAAATGCATAGTTGATCCCAGAAATACAATGACTCCTGTTTGTATAACTGATACAAGATTATACAAATGTATTTTGGATATAAGAAAAACCACTGTGTTAGTAAAAACCAAAACAACTCCATGTATCCCAAATGCTCCATCCTACCTAAAAGCATGCAAAACTTACCCCACAAATTATACTACACTTACAATAATTACACAAAAATGCCCTGTCATTGATTTTGAAAGATTTCCCAAAATTAATGACACCAAAGCGTGGGCAGAACTTGCTCTTAATAAAATATCTATCTAATCAAGATGCCCTGTATTCAGTGTAGCAAATAGTTTTTTTTACAGGGCATCTTTTTTTTATTTTTTTTAATAAAAGAAATACATGTATAACAAAATTACAGACGAATATTTAAAAGGACGAAAGAATTACAAATGTTTCGTATCGGGGGACAGTAATTTTCAGTGGTATTACTGCCAACATACAAATACTGTTTTACCAAATCAAGGATGGAAAATTCATATTGCAGCAAATTATTCCAATGCTGAAGAAATTCTAAATATTACAGTACCTTATCTTATAGAGAATAATTTATCGTTTAAACATCCATTCGGCGAAAATGATTTATTACACCTCAACTCAGGGAGGGGAAGTGTATCTCAAGTGGGAAAATTTATTACTATCTATTTTATAAATGAGGAAGAGTTTGTTACTCATATTAAGAAACTTTGCTCTTTATTTAAAGAATCATATTCTGTTCCTTTCATCATTACAGATAAACAATACGACATTCGCTATCCCATATTTTACCGTTATGGAGCCATCGAAGATAAAAATGAAATTCAAAATGAGAGGGGAATTATTGAAAATTTAATATCAGATGCATCAGGTAATTTTCAAGAAGATACGAGAGGGAGCACCTTTTTTCTGCCGGAGGGTATTGTTGACCCATTTGAAAAAATTGGGGTTGCTAATCAAGATTATACAAATAAATACTTAGCAAAAAGATTTGTTACTTTGGAAAGAATTTCAGAATCCTATAAAGCTGAGATATATTTAGGAATTGACCTTCAGAATAACTATTGTACAATAAAAATGGCAAGACCGAAGATTGAAATAGAAAAAAATATCTATTCGGATAGTTTATTGGAAAACGAAAGCACTATTTTATCACTTCTCAATGAAGATTGCTTCCCAAAATTGCATGGTTCATTCATCGAAAACAATAGAAGGGTTATCGTTACTAATTTTTTTGAAGGATTTAACTTACACGAATTTATTTACATCAATGCTGCTCAAGGGATTTTTATTACCAAAGAGCAGACAAAAAAAATCTTTTTATCTCTGCTGGAGAATATTAAAAAATTAGAAATCAAAGGAATCATACACAACGATTTAAAACCAAATAATATCATTATTAATAAACGATTAGAAACATCAATCGTTGATTTTGAAACTTCCTATATTAAATCTGATAATAACACTAGTAAATCATCAATAAAAACAAGAGGTTATTACTCAGAAACAGAAACTAATAATCCAGACTACTATGCACTTGGAATGATTCTCTATTTCATTCAAACAGGATACAATATATCCGATGCTCCCAGAGAAAATAATATTTTAGAAAGACCATTACAATATATGACAGGCAGGATTATACCTGATATGGAAAAATTTATACTAAACTTGTGCGGTACACATTACAATTCTATAGATGCAATTATTGATGATTTTAAAACAATTATTAATTCTAAAGGAAAAAACTTCACTATTAAACAAAGAGATATTAAGTCTATCGCCAACTCTTATCACAACATTTCAGGAAATATTGCAGCTTGGTTGCTCAATAATTGTATTGAAAAAAATAATTATACCTTTTGGAAAAGTAACTATATCTATAACAGCGGAGAGGGAAG
>Ga0209628_10001057_pt1 | contig 17407 bp, 12 predicted proteins | sample TergutCu122P4_FD_187285 | JGI IMG/M metagenome (GOLD analysis project Ga0209628, IMG submission 187285) | Cubitermes ugandensis P4 segment gut microbial communities from Kakamega Forest, Kenya - Cu122 P4 (SPAdes) (version 2) | ecosystem: Host-associated > Arthropoda: Insects > Digestive system...
TCGACTTGATGGTGCGGAAATCCTCGGACGCGCCGCCCTCGATCATGTAGCAGGCAAGCGTGAACGGGCTGCCGGAAAACCCGATCAGCGGCACCGAATTGTCCAGCGCGCGGCGAATCTCGGCCACGGCATCGAGCACATAGCGCAGTTCCACGCCCGGATCGGGCGCGGCCAGATTGCGAATCTCCCACTCGCTGCGCAAGGGGCGCTCGAATTTCGGCCCCTCGCCCTCGACGAAATAGAGGCCAAGGCCCATCGCGTCGGGCACGGTGAGAATGTCGGAGAACAGAATCGCCGCGTCCAGATCGTAGCGCGCCAGCGGCTGCAAAGTAACTTCGCAGGCCAGACGCGGATTACGGCACAGATCCATGAAGCTGCCCGCGCGGCGGCGCGTCTCGCAATATTCGGGCAGATAACGCCCCGCCTGGCGCATCAGCCAGATCGGCGTGTATTCAGTCGGCTCGCGCAGCAGGGCGCGCAGGAAAGTGTCGTTTTTGAGCTTGTTCATTATGGAAGTTTACCAGTAAAAAAGGCCCTCCCCCCGGCCCCCTTCCCGAGGGAGGGGGTGATGGGGGCTCGCGGGCTGTGCCCGCTCGGGAGAGTTGGGCTGGGAAGAAGACAACCCATCTCCGCCGCGGCCCATTGGAGTAGGGCCAGGGCCGTCCCGCAGCGCCAGACTTTCAAGTAATCTGGATTATTTGCGCCAGAAGGCCGGCGTCAGTACGACCAGCAAGGTGAAGATTTCCAGCCGGCCCAGCAGTACGGCGAAGCTGCATACCCAGAGCTGGAAGTCGTTGAGGACGCCGTAATTGCTGTCCGGCCCGACGACGCCGAGGCCGGGGCCGGTGTTGTTGAAGCAGGCCACCGCCGCCGAGAAGGCGCTGACGATATCCATGCCGCTTGCCGCCAGTACGAGGGTGAGCAAAATGGTGCTCGCCATGTAGAGGAAGCCGAAGCCGAGCACGGCGAGGATGATTTTGTCCGGCACGGTTGTGTCGCCCAGTTTGACGTGGGTGATGGCGTTCGGGTGCCTGGCGCGCTTGATCTCGCGGAAAATCTGTTTGTAGAGAATGATGGCGCGCATCATTTTCAGGCCGCCGCCGGTGGAGCTGGCGCAGGTGACGAAGCTGCACAGGAACAGCAGCCACAGCGGCGCGAAAAGCGGCCATTTGGAAAAATCGGTCGAGGCATAGCCGAGCGTGGTTGCCATCGACACCGTGTTGAAAGCGGCGTAGCGCAGCGCGGTGAGGAAATCCGCGTAAACGCCGTTGTAGCGGAGATAGCAGGCGATCATTACGATGCTGAAGCCGAGCACGCCCAGGTAGAAGGGCAGTTCGCCATCGCGCAGGTAGGGGCGCAGGCTGCGCCCGGAGAGCGCCATGAGATGGGTGACGTAGCTCATGCCGGAGATGAGCGCGAAGACGATGGTGACGGCTTCCATGGCCGGCGAGTTGAAAAAGGCGAAAGACGCGTCGTGGCTGGAGTAGCCGCCCAGGGCGACGGTGCTGAGGGCGTGAACGAGGGCGTCTATCCAGCTCATGCCGAGCACTCTGTAGATCAGCATGCACAGCAGGGTTAGTCCGCTGTAGATTTTCCAGAAACCCTTGGCGGTTTCCGTGATGCGCGGCGTGATGGAGGTGTCCTTGATCGGGCTGGGCACTTCGGCGCGCATGAGCTGACGGCCGCCAACGCCGAGCAGCGGCAGCACGGCCACCGCCAGAACGATGATGCCCAGACCGCCTATCCAGTGCAGTTCGGCGCGCCACACATTGAGCGAGGGCGGCAGCAGGTCCAGGCCGCTCAGGGCGGTCGCGCCCGAGTCGGTCAAGCCCGACGCCGCCTCAAAATAAGCGTCGGCCAAATCCAGCGCCGGAATACCCAGCAGCAGCGGCACGGTGGCGATGCACGGCAGCAGCACCCAGCACATCACCACCAGCAGAATGCCGTCGTTGGCGCGCAATTCGCGGCGCGCGTGCTGCGTGGCCAGCATGGCCACCGCGCCGCACGCCAGCGTGGCCGTGAGCGCCGTTCCGAAGGCCGTCAGCGCGCCGTCGCCCAGCCACCACGAAATGCTGATCGGCAGCAGCATGGCGAGGGCGAACATCAGCGCGATGCGCGAGAAGACATTGAGAACGGCGAGCAGGCGTTCCACTTACTTTCTCCAGAACGCCGGCGAGAGCGCCACCAGCAGGGTAAAGATTTCCAGCCGCCCGAGCAGCATGGCGACGATGCAGACCCAGGTTTGAAAGCCGCTCAGCGATTTGAAGATGGCGCCCGGCCCGCTCCCGGTGTTGTTGAAGCTCGTCACCATGGCGGCAAAAGCCGTCTCCACGTCGAGACCGGAAAAGACCATCAGCAAGGTCAGGGAAACCAGGCTCGCCATGTAGGCAAACGTGAACGCCAGCACGGCAAAGACGACCTCGTCGGACAGCGGCGTGTTTGCCAGCTTGACCGTGCGCACGGCATTCGGGTGCACGGTTTCCACCACCGCGCGCATCACCTGGCGGAAAACGATGAGGGCGCGCATCATCTTGATGCCGCCGCCGGGAGAGCCGGCGCAGGTGGCAAAGGTGCACAGGAACAGCATCCACAGCGGCGCGAAAAACGGCCACTGCGTGTAGTCGGCGTTGGCAAAGCCGGTGGTGGTGGCAACCGACACCACGTTGAAGGCGGAGAAACGCAGCGCGGCGGGAAAATCCGGGAAGGTGTTCGCTTGCCACAGATAGACGGCCACGCCGAGCGCGCTGGCGTATATCACGCCAACGTACCAGCGAAGCTCGGGATCGGCGCGGTAGAAGGACAGCGAGCGCCGCCGCGCCGCCATGAAATGCGTGGCGACATTCATGCCGGAGAGCGTCATGAAAATGACGGCCACCATCTCGATGGCGGGCGAATTGAAAAACGCGAAGGACGCATCGTGACTGGAAAAACCGCCCAGGCCGAGGGTCGCCAGCATGTGTATGACGGCGTCACGCCAGTCCATGCCGGCCCAGGCGTAGCCCAGCGTGCAGGCGATCGCCAGCGCGAAATAAACCGGCCACAAGCTCATCGCCGTCTTCGCCATGCGCGGCATGAGCCGGGTTTCCTTGATGGGGCCGGGCGATTCGGCGCTGAAAAGCTGGCGCCCGCCGACGCCGAGCAGCGGCAAGACCGCCACCACCAGCACGATGACGCCCATGCCGCCGAGGAACACCAGCAGGGCGCGCCACAGATTGATGGAAAACGGCAGCGTGTCGAGACCTTTGATGATCGTGGTGCCGGTGGCGGTCAGCCCCGAGACCGTCTCGAAATACGCCTGGGTGAAACCCATCGCGGGGAAAAACAGCAATAAGGGAATCGCCGCGAAGACGGGCGTTGCGCCCCAGATCAGGGACGCCAGCAGAAAACCGTCGCGCGTATGCAGCGCGCCGGTATGCCGCCGGGTGAGGAGCCAGAGCAGCGCCGCCGAGACGAAGGTGGCGGCAAAGCCGAATGCGAAAGCAGCAAAGCCCGCATCGCGCCCGAACCAGGCGGCGGCAGCGGGCAGCAGCAAAGTGAATGAAAACGCCAGCAGCGCCAGTGAGAAGACGCGCAGAACCGCCAGCGGATTGCTCATCGGCTGTATTCCGTCCGGTTACAGGAAAGCAAAGCCGACCTGAAAGAGTTTCTCGACCTTCGGCACGAGGTGCTTCGAGACGGCGAAGACGATGACGTGATCGCCCGCTTCGATGACCGTGTCGTGGTGCGCCATGATGACTTTCACCGGCGGCAGCCCCTCGGCATTCTCCGGCGCGTCGTGTCTGGGCAGGCCGCGCACGATGGCGCCGATGGTGGCGCCCTTGATGACGGGCAACTGGTCGATGCGGCGGCCAACGACCTGCGAGGATTTTTCGTCGCCATGCACGACCAGTTCGAGCGCCTCGGCGGCGCCCCGGCGCAGGCTGTGCACCGCCGCCACATCGCCGCGGCGCACATGCGCGAGCAGGGTGCCGATGGAAGTCTGGGCCGGGGAGATGGCAATGTCGATCTGCCCGCTTTGCATCAGCTCGGCGTACGCGCGCCGGTTGATGAGCGAGACGACGCGCTTGGCGCCCATGCGCTTGGCGAGCAGCGCCGCCATGATGTTGTTCTCGTCGTCGTTGGTGAGCGCGATGAACAGGTCCATCTGGTCGACATTTTCATCTTCGAGCAGCTTTTCATCCGTCGCGTCGCCTTGCAGCACCAGCGCCTGATTCATGTTTTCCGCCAGCCATTCGGCATGGCGCCGGTTGTGATCGACCACCTTGACCTGATAGTCGTTTTCGACGGCGCGCGCCAGCCGGTAGCCGATGTTGCCGCCGCCAACGATCATGATGCGCCGGATCGGTTTGTCCATGCGGCGCAACTCGCGCATCACCTGGCGGATGTCCTTCGTCGCCGCCAGACAGAACACCTCGTCGCCGGCCTTGATGACCGTATCGCCCTCGGGAATGATTGGCGTGTCCTTGCGGAAAATGGCGGCGATGCGGGCGTCGATTTGCGGAATATGCTTGCGTAATTCCTTGATGGGATGGCCGACGAGCGGCCCGCCCTCGAAGGCGCGCACCGCCACCAGCGTGACCTGGCCGCGGGCGAATTCGAGCACTTGCAGCGCTTCGGGCACTTCGATCAGCTTGACGATGTAGTCGGTGACGATCTGCTCCGGGCAGATGGCGAAATCGACGGCGAAGTTCTCCGGCGCGAAGAGTTCGGCGAAATCGGCGAAGTCGGAGGAGCGCACGCGGGCGATGCGCGTGGGCAGATTGAACAGGGCATGCGCCGTCTTGCAGGCGCACAGATTGGTCTGGTCGCTTTGCGTCACCGCGATCAGCATGTCGGCATCGTCCGCGCCGGCCTGACGCAGCACCGCCGGGCTGGCCGCGTTGCCGGTCACGGTGCGCAAGTCGAACCGCTCTTGCAGCAGGGCCAGCCGCGCCGGATCGGAGTCAACAACGGTGATGTCGTTGGCCTCGGACACCAGGCTCTCCGCCACCGAAGCGCCGACCTGCCCGGCGCCGAGCACGATGATTTTCACGGCTCATCTCCTTTGCGGCCCAGCGGGACGCCGAGCGCCTTGAGCTTGCGATAAAGATGGGTGCGCTCCAGGCCGGTCTTTTCCGCCAGCCGCGTCATGTTGCCGTGCTCAAGGCGCAAATGATGCTCGAAATAAAAACGCTCGAAAGCCTCGCGCGCTTCGCGCAGCGGCAGATTGAGCGGCAGCGCTTGCGCCATCGCCGAAGGCTGCGGCGCCAGCAGGCGCAGGACTTCCTCGGCGGTGATGTCCTCTTCCAGCGCGCCGAGCGCGAGCGAGCGCACGGCGTTTCTGAGTTCCGCGTAGCCGCCGTTCCAGGCGTGGCTGCGCAGGGCATTGAGCGCGGCAGTGGACAAGGTGCGCAGCGGCGCTTCGCCGGCCTCGATCAAGTGGGTGAGGATTTGCGCGGCGATCTCCGGCACCTCATCTTTCAGTTCGGTCAGCCCCGGCGCGCCGATGCTGATTTCCGCCAGACGGCGCGCCAGCGCCTCATCGAAGCCCGCCTCGATCAACTCGACCGCAGTGTGAACGCTGGCCGCGACCAGACGCAGATTGAATTTTTCCAGGCGATCCAGCGCAAAAGCCATGTTTTTCTGTTGCAGGCGCGTCAGCGCCGCCAGTTCGTCGGCGAACAGCATGCCGCCCGCGGCCTGTTCCAAGGTTTCGAGCGCCAGCGGTTGCGCGTGGCTGGCAAGGTCGAGCCAGGTCTTGCCCGGCACGTGCAGGGCGCGGGCGCACAGTTCGGCCAGACTGCCGGGGCCGGTCTTCAAGAGCAGGACGCGGCTTTTGAGGGCGACTTGATCGAGACGCTTTTTCAGATCGCGCAAGGGCGCGGCGCGGGTGAAGGCGGCCAGCGTCAATTCGGCATGGACCGGCGGTATGGCCCCTTTTTGCAGCGCGCGTTTGACAGCCGCGAGGAGCTTTTGCAAGGCAATCGGCTTTTCCAGGAAATCCAGCGCCCCGATGCGGGTGGCCTCCACTGCCGTGTCGATGGTGCCGTGACCGGACATCATCACCACCGGCATGGTGAGCTGACCGGCGGCGGACCATTCCTTGAGCAGGGTGATGCCGTCGGTATCGGGCATCCAGATGTCGAGCAGCACCAGATCGGGCCGCGCCGCATTGCGCGCGGCGCGGGCCGCGGCGGCGTTCTCGGCCAGCGCCACGTCATAGCCCTCGTCGCGGAGAATTTCCGAGAGCAGTTCGCGGATGCCGGCTTCGTCGTCTACGATCAATATCTTTGCCATGCTTTTCTCACCCTTGTGTCATCATTTTTTTCCGCCCGCCTCCCCGGAAAGAGAGGAAGGCTCATCATTCATCTTCCGAGCGGGCGCAGCCCGCGAGCGACCGTCACCCCCTTCCCCGGGAAGGGGGGCGGGGGGAAGGTCTAAACTGTCTGAGCGGACGCAAGCCCGCGCGCGACCGTCACCCCCTTCCCCGGGAAGGGGGGCGGGGGGAAGGTCTAAACTGTCCGAGCGGACGCAAGCCCGCGCGCCACCGTCACCCCCTCCCTCGGGGAGGGGGTTGGGGGGCGGGTTCATACTACCGCCCCCGGGAAGGGGGCCGGCGGGAAGGTCCACCACCCTCAGCCGTATTTTCACTTCCGCGCCATGCGGCGCGGCGTTGGCGAGTTCGATCTGGCCGTGGTGCTCATCGACGATTTTCTTGACGATGGCAAGCCCCAGTCCGGTGCCCTTGGTCTTGGTCGTCACATAAGGCTCGAAAGCGCGGGCCAGAATTTCTTTCGGGAAACCATTCCCGTTGTCATTGATCGAGAGCGTCACCCCGCGCTCCCCGGCGCGGGTGGCGATGCGGATTTCCGGCGCGGCGATCTCGGCCAAAGCATCTTCGGCATTGGCGACGAGGTTGTGAATGACTTGACGCAATTGCGTCGCGTCGCCGGCGATGCGCGGCAGATCGCCGGCCAATTCGACGCGCAGGCGCGCGCGCGAAGACTCGTAGAGGCCCAGCACTTCCTCGACCAGGACGTTCAGGTCGAGCGGGGCAAGCTGCGGCGGCGGCAAGCGGGCATAGTCGCGGAAATCATTGACCATGCGTTTCATCGCCTCGACCTGATTGACGATGGTCTGCGTTGCGCGCCCGAGCATCTCGCGCTCGGAATCGGCCAGTTTTTCAGCCAGCTTGTGCTGCAAGCGTTCGGCGGAGAGTTGAATCGGCGTGAGCGGATTCTTGATCTCGTGCGCCAGACGCCGCGCCACTTCGCCCCAGGCCGCCGAGCGTTGCGCGGCGATGAGCTGGGTGATGTCGTCGAACACCACCACGCAGCCGCCGCCCGAGGTGTCGGGCAGGCGCGCGCCGCGCGCCAGCAGCGCCTGCGGCACGCCTGTTTCATTCTGCATTTCGATTTCGCGCTGCCATTCATATTCTTCATAACCGGCGACGATGGCGTCGCGCAGTTCCCTGTGGCGGCTCCACGCGGCAAGGGTTTGCCCCTGCGCGCCGGTGAGATCGTCGCGCAGAATGGCGCGCGCGCCGTCGTTGGCGGCGCGCAGCCGGCCATCGGCGTCGAACGCCAGCACGCCGGCGGACAAATTGCCGAGCACGCTTTCCAGATAGGCGCGCGCGGCTTCCGTCTCGGCGCGACTCTTTTCGGCCAGCGCCCGCGCTTCGCCCAACTGGCGCGTCATCTGGTTGAAGGACTGGGTGAGGATGCCCAGTTCATCGCGCGTGGTCACCGTCTCGCGGGGGGAATAGTCGCCCGCCGCGACTGCTTCGGTGCCGCGGGCGAGAATCGACAGCGGCGCGGACAGCCGGCGCGCCAGCAAAAATGCCAATGCGATGGCTGCGAACAGGGAAAGCAGCAAGGCCAGCGTCAATGTCACGGTGTACATCGACTTCAAACTGCCTTTCGCCAGTGACAATTCCTGATAGTCGCGGTAGGCCGCCTGCACGTTTCCGGCGCTGACGGCAATCGTGGCGGGCACCGCCTGGGTCAGTTGCAACACGCGCGTCTCGCCGCTGAGGGAAAGCGGGCTGACCGGCACCAGCACGCGCAGCGTCAAGCCGCTGGCGGGTTCGCCCTCGACGGCGCTGATGCCGCTGCCCTGGCGCGCCTGACGCAGTTGCGACAGCGAGGGCAGGTCGGGCAGCAGGGTCACGCCTTCGCCGATGCTGCTGGCGACGACCTGGCCGGTGGACGAGAACAGGGTGGCCGCCTGCACGCCGGTTTGTTCGCGCAGCCGGTTCAGTTGGGTCGACGCGCCGGACGTGGTTTCGCCCAGATCCAGCGCCATGGTTTTCGCTTTTTCCGTCAGATCAGAGAGCAGGTAATCGAGCGCATTGCGCCCGAGACTGAGACCGCCTTCGAGCGCCTTGTCCACCCGCAGGTCGAACCAGGATTCGATGCTTTTCACGGCGAATTGGAGGGAGACGGCATACACCAGCGCGCCGGGCACGACGGCGATCAGGGCAAACATCAGCATCAGGCGCAGTTTCAGGCGCGAGCCGAAAACTTCGGCGCGGTGTTCGCGCCAGAGCTGGCGCAACTGCCACAGCACCAACCCGAGCAACAACACCGCCACCGTGGCGGTAAAGCCGAGCAGAAGCCGGTAGTCGTCGGCGAACAGCGCTGTCTTGGCCGAGGCCGACGTGAGCAAATACAGCAGAACGCCCCCCAGCAGCGCGATGACGATGAGCAGCCATCGCATCATTTCTCCGTTTTCTCCACTTTTTCCATGCTCTCCGGCGGTGGCGGCGTGAAGTTCCAGCGTTTCACTTCAGCGGTGACGTGCCAGTCCTTGTTGCCGATGGCCGTCACCTGAAACGGTTTGGGCAGTTGGGTGAGATCGAGCTTCAGGCGCAGGGCGGCGTTGTAGGATTCGCCCGGTTTGAGCGCGCCGTGTTCGGCCACGCGCCAGTGGCGCAGCCGCGCCAGCACGCCGAGCGCCTCCTCCAGCGAGACAAAATTCTGGTGCAAGGCGCCGGTGGACAAGCGGTACTGCCGCGTCAGCGCGTTGTAGGACAGACGCCAGGTTTCCTGTTTGCTGACGATGTGCTCATCCACCCAATACCAGCGCGGCTTGCTGAGGGTGAATTCGAGGACAAAATACAGCGGCACGCCATGCGAGACGATTTCTTCCAGCCGGTGTCCGATATTGATGTCGAACTCGGCGTCGAGTTGCCAGACATCCTCGTCCGCGCTCAACGCGGCCTGCTTCACTTCAATGCCGGCGGCGGCGCTGGTCAGGGAAAACAGCGACAGCGTGAAAAACAGCAGCGCCGCCATCAGGCGGCACGCGCGACGGTCAAATCCGTTTTTCGAGCAGGGCGTAGTAAAAGCCGTCATGTTCTTCATTGGGCAGCAACTGCTGTTCGGGCAGCCGCATGCAGTTTTTTTGCCGCGCGGCGAAAGCCGCTACCTGGCGACCGTTCTCCTCGGCAAAGAGCGAGCACGTCGCGTACAGCAATTTACCACCGGGCGCGAGCGCCCGCCATAGCGCATCCAGGATCTCGCCCTGATTGCGGGCGAATTTCGCCACATCCGCCTCGCGCCGCAGCCATTTCATGTCCGGGTGGCGGCGCGCAACGCCGGAGGCCGTGCACGGCACATCGGCGAGAATGCGGTCGAATGGACGGCCATCCCACCAGGCGGCGAGATCGCGGCAATCGGCGGGCTTCACCTTCGCCAGCAGGCCGAGACGCAGCAGGTTTTCAGAAACGCGAAGGATACGGCCCGCGTCGGCATCGAGGGCCAGCAAGTCGACATTGGCCCGTTCGAGAATATGCGCCGTCTTGCCGCCGGGGGCGGCGCAGGCATCCAGCACGCGCATGCCGTCGCGCGCGTCGAGCAGCGCGGCGGCGCGTTGCGCGCCCGCGTCCTGCACCGAGACAAGCCCGTCGGCAAAGCCCGGCAACTTATCCACCGGCGCGGGGCGTTCAAGCTGGATCGCCGCATCGCCGAGGCTGCGCGCCGCAAGCCCCGCTTTTTCGAGCTGAATGAGAAAGTCTGGCGCCGGAAGACGGCGTTGATTCACCCGCAGCGTCATCGGCGGGCGGCCATTGCCCGCTTCGAGGATCGACGGCCAGTCCGCCGGATACAGCCGGCGCACACGGGCGATCCACCAGCGCGGATATTGCCAGCGGGCGGCCTCATCTTGGGCCGCGGCGGTTTCCAGTTCGGCGCGGCGGCGCAAAAAATTGCGCAACACGCCGTTGATCAGCGCCTTGTATTTGCCGTCGGCAAACGCGGCCGCCGCTTCGACTGTCTGATCGACGATGGTGTGCGCATCTTCGGGCCGCGCCGCCAAGCGGCCCAGCGCCACCAGCAGCAGCGCCCGCGCCATGTCGTTGCGCGGCGGGTGGTCCATCAGCCGCGCAAGGAAAAAATCGTCCCGGCCAAAACGGCGCAGCGCGGAATACGCCAGATCCTGCACCGCGCCGCGCTGGGCGGGCAGCAGCGATGGCTGCTCGCGCCACACATTGGCCAACGCTTCGTTCAGATTGCGCCCCGCCAGCACGCCCGCCACCGCTTGGGCAGCGCCGTGCAGAACATAGGCGAGCGAGGTGTTGATGAGAGGAGGCAAGGTCATGTGGGCCGGTCACGCGAGGGAATACGGTACATATGCGATTGTACGTGCTGAGCGCTTGTTCGTCGCTAGTCCTTATCTAGGCAGGATATGGATTGGGGTAAGCGTAGCGAACCACAACATCAAAAGTCTGGCACTGGCGGACGGCCCATGCCCGCCCTCGCGCAGGCGGGCGTCGGGTTCGCCCGCGGTTTGCCGCCAACATGACGATAAGCTGCCCGCAAGCATTGCGTTTTTTGCGGAATTTCTTTATTCTGCATGGTCTTACGTAACAATCAACCATGTCGCCCAGAGGGCCACGGAAAGGTTTTTAGGGGAAAGAAATTGGGGCAAAACCGTAAAGCGCTGGCCTTTTCCGGCCGTATTGTCATGGTGGGTTTCAGCTCGATCGGTCAGGGTACCCTGCCCCTTTTGCTGCGCCACATCGACCTGAAACCCGAACAGATCACCGTCGTCACCGGCGACGAAAATGGCCGCCAGATCGCCGCCCAATACGGCGTCGCCTTCCACAACACGCCCCTTGATCCGTCCAATTACCGCGCCTTGCTCGAACCGCGCCTCGGGCGCGGCGATTTCCTCATCAACTGTTCCACCGATGTTTCCAGCATCGCCCTCATCGCGCTCTGTCAGGCGCGCGGCGCCCTCTATATCGACACCTGCATCGAGCCGTGGGCGGGCGGCTACACCGATACCTCGGTCGCCCCGGCATTGCGCACCAACTACGTTCTGCGCGAGACGGCGCTGACCTTGAAGCGCCCCGGCATGCCGACGGCGGTCATCACCCACGGCGCCAATCCGGGCATGATTTCGCATCTGGTGAAAGAAGCCCTGCTCAATATCGCCCGCGATACCGGCTATTTCACCCAGGCCGCCGCCGTCCCCCAGGACCGCGCCGGCTGGGCGCAACTGGCGCGCGATCTGAATATCCGCGCCATCCAGATCGCCGAGCGGGATACCCAGGTGGCCGCGCCGCGCAAAGCGCCGGGCGAGTTCGTCAATACCTGGTCGGTGAATGGCTTCGTCAGCGAAGGCTGCCAGCCCTCCGAGCTGGGCTGGGGCAGTCATGAAAAGCATTTCCCCGCCGACGGCCACCGCCACGAGACCGGCGCCAAGGTGGCCATCTATCTCACGCGCCCCGGCGCCAGCACCCGCGTGCGCACCTGGACGCCGCTGGCCGGGCCGATTCACGGCTTTCTCATCACCCATAACGAATCCATTTCGCTGGCCGATTATTTTTCCATCGGCACGGGCGACCATCCGGCCTACCGGCCGACGGTGTATTACGCCTACCACCCCTGCGATGACGCCGTGCAGTCGGTGCACGAACTGGCTGGCCGCGACTGGGTGTTGCAGCCCACCCACCGCGTCGTCAAGGATGAAATCGTCTCCGGCACCGACGAGCTGGGCGTGCTGTTGATGGGTCACGCCAGGGGCGCTTACTGGTACGGCTCGCGCCTCACCATTGAGGACGCGCGCCGGCTCGCCCCGCACAACAGCGCTACCAGCCTCCAGGTGACCGCCCCCGTGGTCGCCGGCGTGATCTGGGCGTTGCGGCATCCCGACCGCGGCGTGATCGAGCCGGAAGAACTCGATCATGCCGAGATCATGGATTTCATCCGCCCCTATCTGGGCCAGATCGTCGGCGAATACAGCGACTGGACGCCCTTGCAAAACCGGGGACACCTCTTTGCGGAAGACCTCGACCGCGCCGATCCCTGGCAGTTCAAGAATTTCCGCGTGGCTTGAGTGAAGGGCCGTCCTCTGGCGCCAGACTTTTGCTTGTAGACTTTCCCGGAAATGCGGCTATAATGCGCGGCTTTCCCAATTATATAGAGCAAGGTCGATCCGCATGCCTGGCATCCGCGTCAAGGAAAACGAGCCGTTCGAGGTGGCCATTCGCCGCTTCAAGCGCGCCATCGAGAAAACCGGTCTTCTGACCGAATTGCGTTCGCGCGAGTTTTACGAGAAACCCACTGCCGAGCGCAAGCGCAAGCTCTCCGCTGCGGTGAAGCGCCATCACAAGCGCATCCGCAGTCAGACGCTGCCGCCGAAGATGTACTGAACGAACGCGCTGCGCGTTCAGCCTCCAGCCTCGGACTGCGAAGTGCCGGGGCTTTTTGCTTTCCGATTTTCATCATTCAGCCATGACGCTCAAAGCCAAAATCAGCGAAGACATGAAAACGGCCCTGAAGGCCCGTGAAACCGCCCGCCTGGGCGCGATCCGCCTGTTGCTGGCCGCCATCAAGCAGCGCGAGGTGGATGAGCGCGTCGAACTCGACGATGCCGCCGTGATGGGCGTGATCGACAAGATGCTCAAGCAGCGCCGCGATTCCATCGCGCAGTACGCGCAGGCCGGGCGGCAGGATCTGGCCGATGCCGAGAAGTTCGAGCTTGAAGTGTTGTCCGGCTATCTGCCGCAGGCGTTTTCGGCGGCGGAAATCGAGGCGGCCATTGCCGAGGCCATCGCCGCCTGCGCCGCCGCCGGCCCGCAGGACATGGGCAAGGTGATGACGGCGCTGAGGCCAAAGCTGGCCGGCCGCGCCGACATGGGCCAGGTTTCCGGCCTGGTCAAGGCCGCCCTGTCGCGGTAGATAGAAAGTCTGGCGCTGGCGGACGGCCTTTTCGCGCAATTGCCCTGTCTTTCCGGGTAAATCCGCCAGTCTTTTCTATAATGGACTGAAGGCCGGCGGCGCAATCCGTCGCGCCGCTTTTCAAGGTATTCAATGTGATTCCAGAATCGTTCATCCAGGAACTCCTGGGGCGGGTCGATATTGTCGACGTCGTCGAGCGCTACCTGCCCTTGAAAAAGGCGGGCGCGAATTACATGGCCTGCTGCCCTTTTCACGGTGAAAAAACGCCCTCGTTTTCGGTCAGTCCGAGCAAGCAGTTTTATCACTGCTTCGGCTGCGGCGCGCACGGCAGCGCCATCGGTTTCGTGATGGAGTATGCGGGCCTGGGGTTCGTCGAGGCGGTGCAGGAGCTGGCTACCCAGGCCGGTCTGCACGTGCCGCAACAGCGTTCCGAGGCGATCACGCGACCCAAAGCGGGCGAGGTGGCGTCGCTGACTGAAATCATGGCGCAGGCGGCCAGGTATTACCGGGAGCAGCTCAAGGCCAGCCCGAAGGCGGTCAATTACCTGAAAGAACGCGGCCTGACCGGCGAAATCGCCGCCCGTTTCGGGCTGGGGTACGCGCCGGACGGCTGGCAGAATCTGGCCGCCGTTTTTCCCGACTATCAGGGCAAGGCGCTGGCCGACTGCGGCTTGGTGATCGAAGGCGAGACCGGCAACCGCTACGACCGTTTCCGTGACCGCGTCATGTTCCCGATTCTCGATACGCGCGGCAATGTCATCGGCTTTGGCGGCCGCGTTATCGGCGCGGGCGAGCCGAAGTATCTCAACTCGCCGGAGACGCCGCTGTTCGAGAAGGGCCGCGAGCTTTACGGCCTGTCGCAGGCGCGCGCGGCGATCCGCGATGAGGACAGCGTGATTGTCGTCGAGGGCTATATGGACACGGTGGCCCTCGCCCAGCACGGCGTCGGCAATGCCGTGGCGACGCTGGGCACCGCCACCACGCCGGTTCATGTGCATAAGCTGCTGCGCCAGGCCGGGCGCGTCATTTTCTGTTTCGACGGCGACAACGCGGGCCGCAAGGCGGCGGCGCGGGCGCTGGAGGCCAGCCTCGAACAGGCGACCGACGACAAGACCATCGCTTTCCTGTTCCTGCCGCCCGAGGATGATCCCGACAGCTACGTTCGCGCTCACGGCGCGGACGCCTTCCGCCAACTGGCGCGGCAAGCCGTGCCGCTGACCGCCTTTCTGATGCAGGAATTGAAAGCCGACAAGGAACTCGCCACCGCCGAGGGCCGCTCGCAACTGGTGCATGCCGCCAAGCCCTTGCTGGGCCGCTTGCGGGCGCCGCTGCTGCGTTTGCAAGTCGTCAAGCTGCTGGCGCAGGCAAGCGGTTTTTCCCAGGCCGAAGTCGAGTCGCTGTGCGAATTGCCGCCGGTCGGGAAGAAACCCGGGCCGGCGCGCGCGCCCCGCAGCGCGTCCTCGCCCAAGGCGCGCAAGCTGCTGCGGATGGTGGTCCAGCAGCCGGGTCTCGCCGCGCGTCTGCCTGCCGAGCTGATCCCGGCCCATCACGCGGAAACCGATACGCTCAACGCGCTGGTCAGCGCCGTGAGCGAAGGCCACCTCGATGGCGAAGGATTCGGCAGGGTGCTGGAGTATTTTCGCGGCACCGCGCACGAGCGGCTCATTTCGCAGATTCTCGGCGAACTGCTCGACGTGCAGGAGTTCGACGACGAGTCGATCGAAGCGGTGTTCTCCCATACCGTTGACCGGCTGCGCGAGGATGCGATGAAGCAGACCATCGCCGAACTCAACGCCAAGGCCCAAGCCGAGGGGCTGACGCATGCGGAGCAGCTTCAGCGGGTGCAACTTCTTGCGCAGAAACAATCGGTTAAATCTGCAGCCCAGCTTGATTTTTGATATAATTCGCGGTTTTTCCCGATACCGCGCTTACTGAGGAAAACGTCATGGCCAAAAAAACCAAAGCGGCCGCAAAACCCGCCGAAAAACGAAGCAAGGCAGCCAGCAAGCCCTCTGCCAAACCGGCGAAAAAGGCGGCAAAGGCAGTGAAAAAGGCGACGGCCACGGTCACGAAGGCAAAGCCGGTCAAGAAGGTTGTCAAAACAGCGGCAACGGCCAAGCCCAAAGCCGCGCCTGCCAAGCCGCAAAAAGAGCACGCCAAACCTGCTGCGACCAAGGAACAGCCTGTAAAAGCGGTTGTCGTGGCCACCGCGGTCGTGGCCGTCATGCCCGAGGCCGCGGCCAAGGAAGCGGCGAAAGCGAAAGCCAATCGCAATAAAAAGAATGGCCGGACCCAGTTCATCCCGGCGCCGGTGCAGCCGGTCGACCTCGAAGCGCGCCGCACCCGGTTGAAGAACCTGATTGCGCTCGGCAAGGAGCGCGGCTTTCTGACCTATGCGGAGGTGAACGACCACCTGCCCGATGACATGGTGGATGCCGATCAGATCGAGTCGATCATCAGCACCTTCAACGACATGGGCATTCAGGTTTTTGACGAAGCCCCGGTCACCGAAGACCTGCTCCCCCCCGAAGGCGCGCTGCCGGCGGTGGCGGCCGAAGACATCGAGGAAGAAGCCGAACAAGCCCTCACCACGGTCGAATCGGAATTTGGCCGCACCACCGATCCCGTGCGCATGTACATGCGCGAGATGGGGTCGGTCGACCTGCTCACGCGCGAGGGCGAAATCGAAATCGCCAAGCGCATCGAGGACGGACTCAAGCACATGGTGCAGGCCATCTCCGCCTGTCCGACCACCATCGCCGAAATGCTCGATATGGCGGGCAAGGTGGCGCGCGATGAAATGCGCATCGACGAACTGGTCGATGGCCTGATCGATCCGAACGCCGCCGAGGACATCGAGGCGCTGGCCGAGAGCGAAGAGCTGGCCGTCGAGGAAGAGGAAACCGAGGACGAAGACGAAGGCGGCGCCGCTGTTTCCGCCTCCCTGCTGCAACTCAAGACCGACGCGCTGGAGCGCTTCGCCGTCATTCACGGCCTGTTCGTCAAAATGCAGGACGTGCTGGCCAAGAAAGGCCCGCGCGAGAAAGCCTACCTCAAGGCGCAGCAGCAAATTTCGGCGGAACTGATGAACATCCGCTTCACGGCGCGCATCATCGAGCGGCTCTCCGACTCGGTGCGCCACATGGTCGAAGACGTGCGCAATCACGAGCGCAAGATTCTCGAACTGTGCGTGAAGAAGGGCAATATGCCGCGCGCCCACTTCATCAAGGTGTTTCCGGGCAACGAAACCAATCTGGAATGGCTCAAGCACGAAGTCACCGGCGCCAGCAAGCCCTACGCCGCCACGCTGATGCGGGCGGCGCCGGCCATCATCGAGGAACAGAACAAGCTCAACGAGTTGCAAAACCACATCGGCATTCCGCTGAAGGACCTGAAAGACATCAACAAGCAGATGTCGACCGGCGAAGCGAAAGCGCGCCGCGCCAAGCGCGAAATGACCGAAGCCAACCTGCGGCTGGTCATCTCCATCGCCAAGAAATACACCAATCGCGGCTTGCAGTTTCTCGACCTCATTCAGGAAGGCAATATCGGCCTGATGAAAGCGGTGGACAAATTCGAGTATCGCCGCGGCTACAAATTCTCGACTTACGCGACGTGGTGGATCCGCCAGGCCATCACGCGCTCGATCGCCGACCAGGCGCGCACCATCCGCATCCCGGTGCACATGATCGAGACCATCAACAAAATGAACCGCATCTCGCGCCAGATTCTGCAAGAGACGGGTCAGGAGCCGGACCCCGCCACGCTGGCGCTCAAGATGGAAATGCCCGAGGAAAAAATCCGCAAGATCCTCAAGATTTCCAAAGAGCCGATCTCGATGGAAACGCCTATCGGCGACGACGACGACTCGCATCTGGGCGATTTCATCGAAGACGCCGCCACCCTGGCGCCGGCGGAAGCCGCCGTCTATGCCAGCCTGCGCGACGTGACGAAGGAAATCCTCGACTCCCTGACGCCGCGCGAAGCAAAAGTGCTGCGCATGCGCTTCGGCATTGAAATGAACACCGACCACACGCTGGAAGAAGTCGGCAAGCAGTTCGATGTCACGCGCGAGCGCATCCGCCAGATCGAAGCCAAGGCGCTGCGCAAACTGCGCCACCCTTCGCGCTCGGAGAAGCTGCGCAGCTTCCTCGACACGGAAACCTAAGAGCACCTAACAAAATGATTTTTGTAGAAAACGCCAACAGATCAACGAGCAGCCGATTTTGAGGAACGTCTCG
>Ga0209628_10001058_pt1 | contig 17406 bp, 12 predicted proteins | sample TergutCu122P4_FD_187285 | JGI IMG/M metagenome (GOLD analysis project Ga0209628, IMG submission 187285) | Cubitermes ugandensis P4 segment gut microbial communities from Kakamega Forest, Kenya - Cu122 P4 (SPAdes) (version 2) | ecosystem: Host-associated > Arthropoda: Insects > Digestive system...
TGCGATCGGGTGCAACAATAACAGCACCAACAGTGGGTCGGTAGACGAGGGGACTAATAAAGAAAGAAAGTTGACAGTTGGTGTTTTGTGTTGATAATAAACAGTGTGCCGTGTCATCGAAATGACAAACCGCAGTCCTACTCAGTTGCTACCTTTTTACTACATGCTGTTTCACACGTGTATGTAAGAGCTGTCACAGGTGCACACAGCAATTGTTGTCTTAATCCACGTTATGCCCCAAATTGAATGATTATTTTTATAAATACAATTCCTGGTTGAAATTTCAGCCGGCTCTTCGCCAGTTATGTTTACAACACAACACAGATCCACCAACTCTTAAGCCCAATAACCGCGCGCGCGCGCGTGTGCGTGTGTGATTTACTTCATGTATCGATCCGTTACGGAGATTTCACCTACCGTGGTTTTCTCGAGGCACCGTAGAAGGTGATGATGTTGCAGCTCGAAGATGTCTTCCTGGTGGTAGCTGTCCTCCATATCCAGGCCAGATTCTTGGGCTGCCAGTCGCGCTTCCGCTGCCTTCTTCTTGCTGACGAAAGCAGCCCCTGAGGACGCTTTTGCAATGCGGATGCGAGCAAGTCTTGCTTTCTGCAACGGTACAAACATAGACACGTGGTCAGGCACACGAGAACATAATTATAACCATGGACTGAGATCCATAATTAATTGTAAGCAATAATGGAAACATTCCGCGGACAGGACGGCACAACAGTAGGCCTGCACAGCGATCTCGTGTTCAATTCCGGCCAGCAGTGATGGCAAAAGCAGCTTTTTACTTTAAATTTAAATGGTAACGCACAGCAATACAACCAACCGGCACATAATACAGCATGAGGCATAACCTGGCCGTGAGTCAATCACAACAAGGATGTTGCTGAGTTCGCTCAGAACAGTCAAGCACCAGAGCACACAACCGAGCGCACCACCAGATGGCAGTACTGTGCAAGAGGTCATTAACGCTTGGTTTGCTCTAAGAATATAAACAAACGACAAAAGAGGCCGTGGAGGGCTGCGTGAATATTACGTCATTTTGTGATATGACGGTCACGTGGCTAGCAAGCAAATAATGAGGTACAACCATAGTAACGAAGAAATACACGAACCAGAAGAACATAAACAAATTAGTCCATTTAGTTTACATCAATGTAAACTGCGCAACGACAAGCGGAATCCAGTGAACACCGCACTGATCAGTTCAATGTATTCCACGTTCAATTCAAGAAGGGAAGCGCTCTAAGCACAATACGTGAATGCGCGTGCGCGAGCGTTCGTCGAACTGTAGGAGTCCTGCAAACGTTCAATTGTGCTCAAGCAATAAACCGCTGTTCTCTGGTAGCTGAAATTAATGTGACAAATGGGGATTATAGTGATCAGACCATGGACTGGGTAATCCGGAATTCCACTGCCGGCATGAACCCATCCAGCTTGGACTCAACGTACCGGGGTTCTTCCCCGGTGTTGGGCAAAGGCCAGAAATGAGTGGAGCTTAGGCCTCTAAAGCGTGCACAGGGATTGTATGATTTGAGGTGCCCAAGGCCGTTGTTTCTGACGTGCTGGCCATCTATGGGGCTTGAGTGCCGTGTAGTGGTTACAAGTACAGTACTGCCTCCATCTTCAGAGTGACTGAACAGCTTCAGGGGGATGCTGTGCCAAGATAAGCCCAAAAGAAAACCATCAACTGAACTTTACTGTGCTTCTTCATAACAACTCCGCAATCACGCACAAATTCTCAACTTACAGCGACGCAGAAATAAAACCAACGACAATTTAAGATTACGATACAAAAAGTTTCAGCTTTCCTTTACAGCTCGCCAACACCAGCAGACACCACTCTGACAGGTAAAGGCGAAACACTGAATTCATTACAGTTTGTTTGCCTGCGTCTTATTTTGTTGGAAAGCATCCGGTTGTGAGAAGTATTTAATAAGAACAAAATCCCTGTTAGACACAAATTTTTGTTTCTGTACTAGAAATATAAAGAATTAGAAACGACAAGTTTCGGCTTGTTAGTATTACGCCATCTTCAATTATGAACCACAAGAATAATAATAATAATAATAAAAGGATTTCTTTACACACACTGCGTAAGGAGCACCGACATTTCAAACTTTTCCAGAACTCTTGGTAAATACAACTAATAAGAGCACGATTTTACATGCCTTACTTTCTGCTCTGCCTACTTATTTTAACTCTGTTGTTTTGCATTATAACACAATGTTCTGTTTTGTGCGGCACGCAAATTGCCCTACGTCCACATCACAGTCGCTGGTAATACCAACACGCTAGACAACAAAGTCACTGTTCAGAAAGTGTTTGTTTCTAAACTATGTCAGCTATCACAGATGGACTGAAGAAAGAAATATCAAGAGAGCAACTGAAATTAAAATAGTACATCATCTACGTCACGTGACCAGCATTTTATTTATCTTATTGTGTAACCAACTGCAGTTCAGTATGATTCATTGTTTTGAACGTTTGGGAGGGACACTAAGCTAATACAGCTCGTTAACGACTGAAATTAACCTGAATTATATAAAAATACGGTCCGTACCGCGCAGTAAACACACTCCGTCTCGGTTATAAAAACCAACCAGTTAATGTTGTACAGGGAAATAATCGCTGTTTGTTTTGAGATCCACACAAAACACATAAATGCCCTACGTGGGCAGAACGTAGAATTTTCAACTGTTAACCCTGGCGGTACACAAAGTAACCGTTAGGTCTTACAGAGTTAACCCTTGAAGGTCCTGTGGTTACTACACTAAAAAAGTACTAACACTGCTTCAAGTAGATGCGCTGGGGCCTATTGCACTTCATGTCAGGACAGTCGCTAATGATAAAATGTAGGCTTACTGTAATTATATTCATATTTAGGTCTACAGTTAACTGTGAAGGACGAGACACCAAAATGAGGTACGGGATGTCCCTAGATACAGTTATGTACCGGCACGTAACGTACGGACTGTTATCTCTTGGAAAAAAATACTTTTGTAATTATAAGATATAAAGTTTTCCTCATCATGTGGCGTCGCGTTATTGGGTGATTAGTGTCCGACGTTTCGAGACAGCGTGGTGGTCTCGTCTTCAAGGGTCGAATGGTAGAGGTGGCGAAGGCAGAACTAAAATCCCAGTCGTCACAACGGACAGGACTGCCATTGGAAATGGTGAAACATGCCGCACGTGTTCCAGCATTGAGCTGTCCTTGCAACCCCTCAAACCCTTACAACCTCCACGAACCCCGTTCACAAAGCGGTCCTTGCAGCTAGTTCTTGGCACAATTACTGATGGAGCGCTGTACTTAGGTGCTGTCTGTCAGCTCACACTGCTAGACCCATCCAACTATCTGCAGCTTACCGTGCTGTGATATTGAATGCGTGAAGATCCAAACAGAGCTGTGACTTTCAAGAACTTCTCGCATCTGTCATAAATTCAATAAATGCGTGTCCTTCAAAAGACGCCGCTATTGTGTATAAAAAACTTATTGCAGTCTGCAGCTATTTCAAGGACATTTATTCATAAACCCTATCAACCAATTAAGACCAGCAACTTTATTTTCATCACAAGATACAGCATATTTACAATAAATTTTGTGCCTGCTTGTACGGAGTGTAGCGATAATGACCGTGCGGGTTTCCGGAGAAGACCGCCACAGTTGATATGCACTGATATCAAGTTGAAGTCGCACAAAGTCCATCTGTAGTCACCGACCGGTCAGCATGGGTATGTGTGCCGTACAGCCTCAAGTGGATTTTATTAGTCCATACACGACGTACAAAAGGCAAATGCAAATTTGTATTCTACATGAAACTCCCTTGTAACTGAACCATAACGATTGGATTTAGGGGCCGGTACTGTACCGTGCCTACGATCACTATCTGACTGACATACTGTGGTGTAATTTAGTGTGGTTAAACACCGAAAATATGGAGTGAACAGAATCATCTAATAACAGCAGTAATATGACGCTGGTCACTTTGTGCGATGCCTTCTTCATGGTGCCACACACAAGCGGTTATTCGGACTGGGTGGGTTGAAATGTACATTCTGTTACTGTCATAATCTCGTGACGTGGTGGGGAGCCAACAGGTACTGTCCAACATCACATCACGACTTCATCGACAACCAGTTGAAGGTAACAAAGAATGTCTACTTATGCTGGGCGCCACGTTACCGACCACAGTAGGCTGTTTGACTGCTGACTTGCAGACATTTGCAGAATTCAGTAACGAATGCGTCCAGTAATATGAAGTGAGAGAGTACCAACAGTGACGGTCAGTGATTAAAGCATGTCAGTTTACAGGAGAGTGTGGATGATAACACTGTTCTTCCGGCTGGTGGTCACTACTGCCGATGAACTGACTCATGCCATAGCTCAGGCGGTTGGTCGCCCGAATGTCATCGCGAGATCTCGGGTTCAGTTTCAGGCCAGTCGGTGTGGGATTTGTGGTGGATAAAGAACTGTGGAAATATGTTTTCCCCTGTCCGTATCGTTCCACCGATGCTCTATGCGCATCCATCTATCACTGACGCAGTAAAATAGGCAACTGACCGCGCCGATAAACAACACAGTGCAAGAACCATCACCGGCAGTCACCCCTCTTCCGCAGTCCGCATGTTCGTCTAAGTAGGTGCTGAAGTGCTGCTGTTTCCAGTCCATAACAGCTTGCTGCAGCAATGAAACTGTCTAATTATGCCACAATGACAGAACATTTCTTTTTATTCTCATCAACAGCGCTCCGGCTGGGTTTAAGTTTGTATCTTCAAAATATTTCAGTCAGGAAACAAATTTTATAAATGTGCTGCATGTGTATAAAAAGAATACCAACAGAGGACACACAACCAATTTTGTATAACTTGTAATAAACCTCGAACATGTTTGTATCAAATATGGTACCACCATCACGTTGTGCTCCTTAATCTCGATGTTTCTATCAATACAGATGGTCATCAGGGGGATTCTCACGACTCTGCGGGCGGTATTGTCCTTGATCAGTAACCATACGGAGGTAAAATGTGTGCATACATTTCACAGAAAATAGGGAACGTATATGCATACTCTCACTTTAAGATTATATGTTCTTTATTTTATTTCTCACAATCCATTCCTACTTGCACACAACACAAGCATAATTCTAACTGCCTGTGTCTACAGCACAGACAGTATGCTTATTTTCTCTCACTTTTACGGCTTTCATTTGAATCACCCCCGTACTCTTAATATTCCACCGCGATAGTAAATTCGGTGCCACACACTCCGCTGAACTACAGTGCGCACGGCGTCTGACTGCTGCAAAAGTAAATATTTAAGCCTAAGAAAACGGTCGAAAAGTGTTATTTTTCTTGCTGAAACTTCTGAGAATATTTAATGAAGTGAAGCTGAATTCTTGTAGACGTGTACGCAGCAGTGTCACTGTTTACTGACACTGTTACTCGCCTATGATGTGCACCGCTATACAGCACAGTGTTACAAATACTGTGTGGGAAAGACACACTGTGTGGGCCTAAGGCTCTTAAATTGACAGAATTATAAACAAATGTCGTCTTGATCAACCTGTTCGGCGATGTTTTAACAAGAGACCTGGAATGGTGATATCGAGAACCAAGTGCAGGAGAAGATAACTTCGCGTATGTCAGTACAATGCACACATGTCAGTACACTGCGCACCTGTCAGTATGCTGCGCACATGCCAGTGCGCAGAGCACTTACAAGCATACGGGACCTAATGTAATGGCTGCAGAGCACAATGCCGTGTACACAGTGTGAGACAGCAAGTTGGCATATTTCGTCTGCCTGTCATCAGTAATCACATCTAAAAACAGCGCCCAGATCGCTCACTAGCTGGCAGAATGTGCAGTGAATGCCTTTGTATGTGCTCAGCAGATGTTTCTTAACGCCAGACTGGTTTTTCTCAGGTCCACAGACACGTCAGTTTCGGTTCAATCGGCGTCTGATAGCCTGACCTATCACACAGAAGGTTGTTCTTGACCCTAAGCATCAAACGGTGAACGCTGTTAGCACAGAAATGCGGTTCATTGGCATGACAAGAATTTAAGCCGTCAGCTGGATGCTTAGACAATTTCAATTTTGGGCTAAAGCCCTCGGTCCCTCGGTACCCTTCCGAAAGCAGATTGAGTGGTCCAGTATCCGGACCGGACGTAGTAACGTCACGCAGCACGCAGTAGGGTCCATGTGGACTGAAGGTGACAGAACTTTCTGAGCAGTACGACTTTGATCTTTAGGGTGGTTTTGCAGGAGAAAATCATTTCGTCACATATTTATCACCAGCAACAGAAACACATTGGGCTGAAATGCAGTTGTGTCTTCTACGCGCGAGTTGATACTATTATGTTACATTGTCTTCCATCTGGTCAGAAGTGCGCACAAATTTCACTTTCAGCCTCCTAAATTGAATATGAAACCCGCAGTGGCAGTAACAGAGGCTGTAGGCTTTATCCGCAAGTGATCTGTGGCTAGCGTGGAGATGAGGCAGCCTATCCATGCTGTCGAAGGTACAGTTGTTCACCGCGGTCCAGCATATCAGTTCTACCAACACACAGCGAGGCAGTCAGTGGCCCAATGAAGCTCAGGGTGCAACATCTGTTCGCAGCAGATTGCTAGTCTATGACACCAGCATCCATAATTACAATATCTGCAGGTTTGCTGTTTTATCGCGTACCCGCAGTACGGTAGGTTTATCGCACAGCTGTCATGCATAAGCCGGGACATCCAGTGACGACAGCTGCCGTGCTCAGAGACACGACGAAAGGTACACCCTGTGTTTTGTTATTGTGGCAATCACTCCATTTCCTTAACACACAGGCCTGTGACATTTTCCTCGAAGTTATCCTCCAATTTCTCTCACATACTCGAAGTGATTTTATCGCAAATAGTTGTGCAAACATTATCAATTGTCCTGGAGAAAATAGTGGCTACTGTCGTTACAATAAATCAGGAACTTCATGGACATTCCGTGCAGCAACACTAACACTGAAAAGTGTCACGCGAACGCTGCCGTCAGTAAGAAATGCAACATTCATCCGATCTGTTCTATAAAAAAATTTGCATTTTCACAATGTGTGTCCGTAAACAATCGCTGCTATTGTAACGCGAATCACAGCACGTTTATACTAATACCGCCTACATTTAGAACAGAACTGGACTGTCTCTCTCTGTGTGTTCCTAAGCAAGACAGCTGTGAATGCAGCGTTCTTTGTGACAAAGCTGCCGTGCTGAGGGACACGACAAAAGAGACGCTCTGTACAAAGAAGTCAACGTTACCCTTTGCGCTTTCCTCTTGTCGGCCCTCTGGTTTTGATGATAAATTCGACTGAAGTTGGACACGATGACAGGCACAGGCAAGGCAATGACAAGCACTCCGCTCAGCGAGCAGACTCCGCCCACAATCTTGCCGGCGATCGTACCGGGCACCATGTCTCCGTACCTGCACAGTATACAAAGTAGAGTAGATATTCGATTTTCGTGACTGAGTGGGATAAAACCGTCACGAACATCGGAATCCATGTGCAATGCACCAACATACTTACAAAATATGCCTACCAGAAATAAAAATATGAAAATAACCTTGAAAAGCATAATAAGTACAAAAGATCAATTTCAACAATATACGAACACTTTCGGAAGCACAGAATATATCAACAGGTTGAATGACAGTCTCATTGCATAACTGACCTAAGTAATCGTCAATGAAAGACGGACCTTGACTGAGCTTTAGAGTGATCTGCGCAATACGAGAGTGGGAAAAACCGACTCATCAGCCACAAGGTCTCATTTAGATTCTTCAGAACCAGCCACGAATTGTCTTAGAACGGATGATCACGAAACGCCGAAATTCTGAACATCAAGTTTCAGAAATTCCGAATTAAGTGCTATACATATGCATGTCGTCCACTAACCTAGGATAAGTGTGACCGAGCGGGTGGATCCACAGGCCGCAGCTATTGTGAGTGTCCGCGTGTCGATGCATGTCGGACACTGCTCAAGTAGCGCACCTGCGGCACATCAACACACCAAGTCCCAATGACCACTACGTGTTTCGGCACTGCAAACGGGCACAGTCACTTGATGTGGCATTCCCTTGCAAACTCTATGCTACAGTTAAGACCATCACAAAACTATAAAATGAAAAACTAAAACTTCTGTAAGAATCGCTTTTATCATCACAAGGCAGTGAAATTTCCATCCCGTGCCTCTGATTTTGATATCCAGTATACTAAGGTTTAGAGGGCAGGCGCCGAGTGATAACACATTTTGTAATTTGAACTGACCTTCTTTCCTCCCTTCCCCTTTTCCGGTTACAATTTACACAAATTTCACTCCTATTTTTAAAAACAGGACAATCCGCAAAATATCAGTTTTACAAGAAAAACAAGAAGGTGGCTACCTTTGGACACATGACAATGCCAAGAGAGGAAGAATATCCCCCACCTACCTTGGTTATTCTTGAAGATGGAGTTATCTTTATCACATGTCATGGAGTAACATTAGTTGAATTATTCGCTACACATAACTCATTTTAGCTCAGAGTGGCAGTTAGTGCCTTTTAACAAAAGTGGGGCCATTTGTTGGCGCTCCGGGGCTTGGTCCAGTTGCGCACAAAATGTTACAAGCGGTTCCTCGTGTTGAAGCACGAACACAACGGATCATTTATACTATATTAAATAGATTGATGTTTAAAGACCCAGTCCGTACCGCGCAGTAAACACACTTCCTCTCTGTTATATAAACAAGTCAGTTAATGTTGTACAGGGAAATAATGGCTGTTTGTTCTGAGATCCAAACAAAACACATACGAGTAAATACACTGTGTAGGCAGAACGTAGGATTTGTGAATGTTACAACTGGCGGTACACACAGTGACCACTGGGCTTTATGGGGTTAAAGCATCAGGTCTACAGGTGCTTGAATATGTTGTACAGTGGGGGTTGGGGGGAAGGGGGGGGATCTATATTCCGGTGACGAGGGGTTTGTTCTCAGTAACAGGTCTGTTGTAATGAAGCAATGGCATTTCATTCAGCAAGGATATTTAGCAATCCTAGGACAACTAATGTCATTACAATGCGATAGGTAGCTTATCACGCTGTCTCATGACAGGACTTGTAATGAGCTCTTGTTATTACGGTGGTGAAATTTTCATAAAATGCGATTAATTTATGTTCCACTGAATTCATTTTGCGACGCCGTGAGTAGTACACGTCAGTCAGTGACAGGGGACAGCCCGGTAAGTAAAGACACGTCAGAGAATGAATGAACACAAAACATTCCTCACCCATGCTCCTAGCAGCTGTCTCATCTCTGCTGACTTTCTCACCATCATAATCAGCAGCGGCAACATGTTGCAAGCCACTCCAGGCTTATCCCGCTTTAATGAGTGTTCGTCTTTCTGTCGTTTACTTGGTCGACCTACGTTTCTTCCGGCGGTCTGAATGTACGAATATTCATAAGCTAACTTTGGAAATTGTGCATCGTTCATTCTTAACAAAAGTTGCGCAATCTTTAGTCTATAATCCACCATCATTTAACATGTAATGTCCACACGCACAGTTAGTTTTCCTCTTATCCCTTCCTCTGTTTTATAGTCACGTAACACAAATCTAGCCAATGATCTCAAAAACTGCACCTCTGTTGTCTCGGTACTTCTTTCATGCTAATTTGCTGACCCTTCATTACCGAATTCGGAGCAATGTACCGACTGTAGTTCTTCGTGTTCTGCTGGCCTGGGTGTATCGTGGATCGTGGATGCATTTTACGGCATAACAAATTAAAACTCCTCCATCCTGGGCGGTAGTTAAACTTTAAACCGCAGCGTCACTGCAGGGTTACAGTCCAGTTCTCATATCTGTCGAAGCGATGCAATTGCCTTTATACTTTATCAGTTCAATAATGTTTCAATATTATTTGTGCCAAATTTGTGTCAAATTCCTCCACACGCATATACTGAAGACCTTGTTCGAAGTTACATACTTTCTTTTGTTTACTATGCACGATACAGTTCATCCATAAAGAGATAAATTCTTTTTTCCTGCCACCAGTACTCTGGCTATCATCGTCTAGGTTCTCAGGTTGGTACTGGTGTAGCGAAGGAAGGCTGTACAACGCACTTACGTGCGGGAAAGGCTTCCAGCTTCAATTGCACCACAAGTGTTTATTCTTTCACTGACCTGAGTGTCAGCTATTGACTAAACCGGGGATTACCAAAAGTCTGGGTCGCGAACCCAACGCGGGTCAAGACACCCTTCTAAAGGGGCGTGAACTCCCGACGTATTGAAGCCTGTGTTTTTCTGCATTTACCACTTTTACTTCATTTAGAAGAATATAAAACTGTAAGAAGCTGAGCAACTGTGTACAATTTGTAACATAATTTTTAAATCCATTATGTTACAAATTCCCAGCGATTTTCATGGCCAATGTAATTTTACTATTCTGAAGCGCTTAAAAGAAATCTGAGAGTCGTTCGTCCAGATGGCAGACGCTACCTCAAGACCGACGCACGTCTGCTGGTACGGTACCAGGGATGCTGTTCCCGTGAGAACAAAAGGTCAGGGAGTGAAGCGAAACAATAACCTTCGTCTGGTGTGAAGGTTCAGAATGCACTGTGCTATACCTCCAAATTCTCCAACGTCCTCACTGCGTGGTTCTGCATTAACTGCAAAGACAACGCAACCAATGTCCCTTTTATCTGGTCCCTACGTACTGCAGCAGACAAGGGATGTCCAGACGGACATTCTAAGAGACAAAACTGCCATACTCGGAAACAAGTTAAGAGAAACATCCTGCAGGCGTAATTCAGACAGAAGAAATTTTACACTTATGCAAGCATGAGGTACGGCAGACCACAGGCTTAAACCGAGAGCTTACAGAGTTCACAGTGTTGCTGGTACCACAACTACCTATCAAGTTACTGAGCTAAAAATTTTTCAAACAACATGCACATATAAAGATTTCAAAAATTCTTATGAAGTCACCCAACTACATCCCAACACGTTTCGGCGGCGTCCACACCATCATCAGGGAAGACCACTTCCACGATCCAAACCACTGCCGCATCGTGTGCTCAGTCAGACGCACTTCCTATCTCCATCAACACGGTAGCACCTCTGCAGCTCCCGACCATAGTGCACATCAGAATGCAGGAGTTGGCGATATCGGTGTGCGTGCATGGGTGCGTGCGTGCGAACTCGTTATGTTACGTTCTGGCGTAATTGGTTGTCTAGCTGACAGGTTTACCCCGACAGCTTACAGGCCAATACCGACGGCTCCTAGGCTCATGCCGACAGTCAATAGGCTTATACCGACAGTTCGAACGCTACCGACAGCTCACAGGCTTTTACCGAAACTCGTACACGACGTATCCTAAACAATGAACATAGGACTGGGTGGGCGCAGAGCGTCTTGAGTTGTCACATGACATTTCTGCTAAAATGGTAATTACTTTTGGCGACGGTCTTTAACGAAATGAAATGACAAACTGCGAGCGCACCCATGACGTCACTTCCGCCGTTCTAAAGCGATACAGATAGAGCAGCCACAGTTTATTGGAGGTAAAGTAAAAATAAGCAGTGACACTCTGACAGTAAGGGTATATAGCTTATCCCAATGACACCCTCACCGACAGGTGGTGCTCTCATCTGAAAGTTCACTTCTCCCGGACATCCGAAATAGCACTGCTTGTAACCACACAGGTGTCGCCCGTTTGTCCTTCTCATATAAACTATAATGAACGTGAAGATGAGTATGGATATTTAGTGGAATAATACTGACAGGGAAAAACTACAGCACTTGGCGAGAAACTTGACCCACTACCAATTTTTGAACTTCAAGTCACAGACTGGCCTGAAAACGAACCCCGGCGTCCGCCGCCACGCCGGCGACTAACCGCCTAGGTTATAGAACAATGCGGCCATGTTTAAAGCGAAAATCCTAACTTGAATTACACATAAAGATCCAGTCCGTACCGCGCAGTAAACACACTCCGTCTCGGTTATAAAAACCAGTCAGTTAATGCTGTATAGGGAAATAATGGCTGTTTGTTCTGAGATCCACACAAAACACATAAATACACTGTGTGGCCAGAACGCAGAATTTTTGAATGTTAAAACTGGTGGTATTATGGTATGGTCATAGCCCTAACGAGTTAAAAAAATAATAGAAAATTTAGAAATAAAAAAGACAACCAAATACGACAATGTCCAGAGAGGGGACGACATACACGTACATTCATAAATCCGTTGCACGCATCGAAATAACTTACATTTAACTTTTAAACTTTTTAGGTAAAATATTGGCTTTGGAAAAATCACAGATTAAAGAATATCCTCGTCGCCAGGCAAAAAAATAAGAAAGGCGCAATGAACTGCAGAAGAATAAGAAAAACTGGATATGAAGAGATACAGCGCGGTTGAATTGCAGGAACCACAATTGCGGAATGATCTACTGCCACCATCTTCTGGTCTCCAGTAAGGTTACATAACATTTCAAATGCAGGGAAATAAGGTAACCGAGCACGGAGACTCTGTCAGACATTCCTGGGTCCAAGGCAAAAAATGATTTGGGATCCTACCTGTTTGAAATCGTCAACTGAAAAGTCAGAAAAAGCGAAAGGCGTGAATAAAAGATGCGAAAACATGAAACACCGAGCCAGCCTTTTCGGGGCCTCCTGCCCCATGAAGCAGCATACACTGCGATAGGGAGGGACAAATGTTGCAAACAGGTTACATTTGAAGCCCAAAATTGTTTCAGAAGTGACCGCTGATACAGTGGCTAGTAGCCTACTGTGAGAAGAAGAATATGTTTAGATACAGGCGGGGCGGTCAGGTCACGTTACCCGTTGGCCCGCACTTTCCGGGCCAAATTTGGTAAGGGAAAATAATGTAAAAATTCCGCCTTTCCGGAGATCACGTCATGGACTGCGAATGTGCAACATCCGATCATTCATACGCGTAAGCGCATACACACACACACACACACACACACACATATGATACTTTCACTCATATTTCCTTACTTGTTAAGAGGCGGAAATTCGTCTCGAGTGCCTTATCTCTGGTGCCAACTGACCAGAAACAACGAGGACAGCCGCACACTTTTCTTTTTTGGGCTAAGAAAGAGCATATCAGAGAATAGCGAGATTCAGATTATTCGGAATGCTGAGAGACAGAAATGTACCAACAATATTACTGAATGCAGTAACGAACGTACAAACAGAAACGTACGAATTACAGTCAATTGCAACAGGTTGTGCATTACGGTAACCCTATGGCACCAAATTGGCGGGAATGGTACCGGTACCGTCATGTCATACCTGTGTACAGGGAAGCAGACATAGCTTCACTCATTCTTAACATCGGCACTAGAAGGAAAGGAGTGGCCAACTTCACGCTCCGGCCGCTTTATCCTTGGGAGAAGAGCACCCGTTACGCATTGAATAGGAGGTTGGTTGGGCCCCAGAGCCGGTCTGGACGTTTTGGAGGTGATAAAGATCTAGCGGAAATCGAGATCCGGATTGTCCACCAGTAGTCTGGTCACTATACTGACTGAGCTAACCCTAGTGGACAACTGTGGAAACAAAATGAATACAAGATCAAGAAATATAAAAGTTAATTCACAAATAGGCCCACACCTCGACAGCAATGCAAATAACAACACTGCCACCGGGTGTTAACCCAATTGCAGTCGACAAATATATCTATCTATCTATAACTGCATAGAAACACGGGCTACCAAATGAATACAGCAGATACAGTTTCTTATACTCGTATTTGGCACATCAAAACACTAGCGGACCAACAGCACTCAGCTGTGTGTACTCAACGCGCAGTGCGCACAGACACTGTCAGCAAGTCAAGACTTTTGTCGTAACCGTCAGACGGGGTTTGGTTCTGTTCATTATCATCATCTGTGTCGTTGCAGAATATTCACAACTACGTGCTACGACAACATTAGCAGTTACTGTAATGTACGAAGATTAAGAAAATTAAACCACAATTAATAATTAAGTAATTAAGCCCAAATGGCTCAAGGTTTGGTGTCTTTCCTACTTTAGTGTATTTATAAGACACTTATATGTTTTCATATTACTTTTGTTTGTGTTTATACACGTGTTGGAAAGTAACTGACAGTAGCGACAGATGTGCTGGGAAGTAACTGACAGTAGCGACAAATGTGGGTTGGGGAGTAACTGACAGTAGCGACAGATGTTAGTTGGGAAGTAACTGACAGCAGCGACAGATGTGTGCTGGGAAGTAACCAACAGCAGCGACAGATGTGTGCTGGGGAGTAACTGACAGTAGCGACAGATGTTAGTTGGGAAGTAACTGACAGTAGCGAGCTGCGCGTGTTTTTTCTGGTACCAATCCAAGGTGTAGATGGAACGATGATATGAACATGGATCTTCAGGAAGTGGTATGGGGGGCATGGACTGGATTGATCTGGCTCAGGATAGGGACAGGTAGAAGGGTCTTGTAAATGCGGTAATGAACCTTCGGGTTCCATAAAATGCGAGGATTTTCTTGACTAGCACAGAACGGGTTAGCTTCTCAAGGACTGCTGCAAAATGTCCTACTTCCTTCTTTAATCATCTCTGCTGGGACTTGATCAATACGTGGTGATTTGTGGCTTTTTAGCTGTTCAATAGCCATCTTAACCTCAAAGGCAATTGGCTCAGGCACTAGTGGCTCTGTCGTATATATTTCTGTCTGCCTACCAATATTAATCCCACGTACATTGAATAGCTGAGAGAAATGGTTCCTCCACCTAGCCAAAATATTGGGGGAGTCTGTAACCAAGTCACCCGTCTCATCCTTCACTATACTTGCTCCAGGCTGTAACCCTTCTTAAAGTCATTGTTGCCCGTATACAAGTCTCTCACATTTTTATCTTTCTCTTAGTTTCTAATTCATCAATTTCAGCTTTCAGATATTCCTCCTTTTTGTTCCTGAAATATCTGCTACCATCACGCCTCACATTGTTCAGATTATCTACAGTACTTTGGTTTGGATACTAACCACTGCATTTAGCCTGCTACCTTTGATCTAAAAATCGTAAAAACTCTTAATCAAACCGTGGTTTATGTTGCTTCATTTCGTACAGATCTAGACTGTATTTAGCTGTGGTTTTGATATTCTCTTTAATGATTTCCAAGACCTATTTAAGTCCTCGTTATCATTTAAGTTCTTCAAAGCAGCAAACCTGTTTTACATCTTAATTTTTACCGCTGCCTAACCACCAGCTCACATAGTTTCTTTAAATTAAATCTCTCCACATCAAACATCCGTGCCGCTTGTTACTTACCGCCGGTTTTACCCTACCATTTGCAATCCCCAGATAGTGATTAGTATCTCAGTTCTCCTGAAAGACCGTTCATTGAGTGTACTCAAGTGCCATCTCCTGTCTATCGATGTATGATTAATCTGACTGTGAGTCTGCCGATATGCGGTACTTACTGCTTTGCCACGGCAGCAATATTATGCGAACACGCCTCAATGTTACGTTTAATGTAAATTGTCTGTATTGCTTTCAATAACTAAAGTCTGGATACGTTAAACGCACTAATGAAATTGTTTTAACTGCAATTAACAGTAAAGGAAAATATTTATCGACTGTACTGTATAACAAAACACCATTCGCTGTCCCAACTTCATCACAGCGTCTCCTCCGTCGTCTGACCGCGACTGACCACCGAATAGTCTGAACATATTTAACGGCGTCAAAACAGCGTGTCAGACCGAAGGAACTGAGAATCTTAGACAATCCTGACTATCCTTGGTTCTTCAATTGCATCTCCAACGGGGGACAGTTCTCCAGAGGTGGGACCAGAGCAATAAAGAGTCAAAACCCCTTGCAAACTCACTGACCTGCAACATGCGGGTGCAATATTTTGGGGTAAAATTTGAAGAGGCAGACAGTAAATATTTTGCGAAGGACAAAAACATAAATCTACTGACTGGGTGTGGCAGCAAACAAGGCAGCATTCTGTTTCACTGTCAGTGCAGCGACCTAGCAATGTGAGGTTGTTCCATCTGGATTATTTGAATTCAGACATTTCCGCTGAATTACCGGCACAATCTGCGAGTTCTTCTTTCACACTGCTGCATTCATCACAGATAAACGGCAGCAGCTTCGGCAGCGTGGTTCATCTTTGTTACTAAAACACAGCAGTGCAGTCTGAACTGTTGGAACTTGGATACTGGTGCGTTTTGTGCGGCTTTAATGTTTTGAGTTAGTGCGAATCAGAATGGATACATTGTTAATTGGTAACTTCAGCCAGAAGGTACAGAAATTACATCAATGCTGTTGCCAAATCTACAAAACCAGACGATCCACCTGTAAAGAAACTGCCTGCAGCTTGGTACTGTAGCACCGAGAATCGAGCAAGTGATGTGATCGACACAGCTAACAACTAACAACTAACTAACAAACAAGGTACAGGTATGGAAATATTTCAGGTCTACATCATGTTTAACTGCTTACTGTATTATGACATTACATCAGCCAGCATCTTGCAGTGCTGTACAATGCATGTTAACTGAACAGCACGGTACACTAGGACAGCAGCAACTTCGAAATTTGATGTTTGTACTGCTTTGATTTTTCGCCGCTTGGCAGGTATGAAGTCTGCAAACCTGCCAAGCAGCGAAACACCCCGGAAGATCAGAATCCTGACAGTAGTCATGAATATTTGTAGTACCTGTCAGTATGAGTACATGTTCTGTATTGTGATAGTTTGAACAGCACTAATCTATAGTGCAGGGTCTAGCCCCTGTAATTGTTTGGGCGGCTGATCAATAGAACGAACAGTATATCACGGCAGACTGCAGTGTGTCCTGTTGTACTGTAGCCCCTCAATTATGTCGTACGTTAAATAATGTTCTGGTATCCTGGGTTTGATGAGAAACGGAAACTGATAACTCATACAAACTGAAAACTGCGGGACGAAGTGTATCTTCTAGCATATGGAGATATAAACTCGTTCAGGACAAACCCTAAGGACGGGCTTGTCTGAAGCACATCAGCTGCTCTTGCTAGTCCAGGGACGGCGTATGTGGTGGCAGCGCAGCGGTCTGCTGCTGGAGATCGATTCTGGCCAGCTTACAAACCAAAGAGTGCCCGGACGTAAACTGTCTTCCTCTCTACACTCGCCGATACAACTGCCCATCGCTCTGAATCCTCTGATACAGCTGCTTGTCTCTCTACATTTCCTGATATACCCTAACTGCCTGCCTCTTTGTACTTCTGATACAACTGCCTGCCCGCTTCTTCAGCCAGCGGCCTAGACCCCACACACAATACGAGTACATCCCGCCTCTCTACTTGCCTGACACCTCCACGCCAAACATATCCAACACTTCTAAAAGTCGACCCCCCCCCCCCCC
>Ga0209628_10001059_pt1 | contig 17402 bp, 13 predicted proteins | sample TergutCu122P4_FD_187285 | JGI IMG/M metagenome (GOLD analysis project Ga0209628, IMG submission 187285) | Cubitermes ugandensis P4 segment gut microbial communities from Kakamega Forest, Kenya - Cu122 P4 (SPAdes) (version 2) | ecosystem: Host-associated > Arthropoda: Insects > Digestive system...
AAATATATGCGGAATGTACCTTTTGAAGGTAGATGGAAAGGTGTGTAAGGTGGTGAAACAATAACAAAAATCTAAATTAGTATTTGTAAGATTAGATGATTAAATATGAATAAAAAATCCTAAAATCTTTAAAAAACCTGATGCCGACAATTTACAACGTCAACTGGGTTTTCAAACCTTGTTAGCGTTTTTTTGTGAAAATTGGTGTAATTCGTGGACAAAAAAATCTTTTCGATTCTCACAATTCACATTTCAGTCACCTCATATCAATCACTTCCACCCCCGAATGTTTTGAAATATCAAACACAAATTGTTCATCTTGCAGGTTTTTATTTACCTCAAATTTATTTACAATATAAGTATATTGCATACCGTCTTTTTCGTAAATGGTAATGCGGATTATTTGTTTTTTATTTTTGTCCAACGTTAGACGAACTTTATAGTAAGAAGTTGGTTTTAAAGGAGTTAAATCTATAATTTGCATCAAAACGCCTTTTTCTACGGTTTCTCTTATAAAGTTTGATTTGTACGATTTTTCATATTCCTGTATCATTTTCAGCGGATTCATCATTTGAGAGTCTTCATCTTTATCATACTTAGAAATAGTTACTTCCTTTTGTTCGGTCAGATAACTCCACACCGAAATTCCATTGCAATAAATTTGTTGTTGGTCGGTTCTCAATACATATTTATCCCCTTTGATTATAGAAGTTCCCTTAATTTCGTCAATAAATTTATCTTTTTTCTCCGACCTAAGTGTAAAACTAATACTAATATCCTTGTATGCAGATATTTTTTTCTGCAATTCTTTCAAAATATTTGCAGATTCTTCATCGTGAAATTTACGCGTCTGCATGGGCTGTTGTGCAAAAACTCCCGCCACCGACAAACTCAAAACTATTATCAATCCTATTTTATTCATTTTAATACCAATTGATTTCTCCGAGTAAAACGAGAGGCAGGAGAAAAAATTGTGGCTAAAATTTTTTATAATTCATAATTTTTTACTATCTTTGCGCTTTGTCGGGGGCAAATGTTTTTTTTTGTCATTCGGGAAGCAAAAACTACTAAAAAAGTAGTTATAAATATACAAATAGAATGAATTTTAAGTTAGTATAAATTTTAAGAAAATAAAAATCATGGTATATAAACATTTATTTACAGGTATTTTAATTACGGGATGTTCGTTTGTTTTATCCGCACAAAAACAAACAGAAAGAATATGGGAACATCACCCGCTACCCAATAATGCTACTGCTAACATCAAAGGTATTGCATTCGACCTTAATGGAGCAATGTTGATAGCAATTAATGGCGTTGGTGTCGGTGGATACAGATACATTGAGGCTGATGATTGGACAGCGTTTATTTCTACAGAACATCATCATGATATGGATGGTATAAATGAAATAGGTTGCGATGTAAGTAGTTGCGTTGCAGTTGACTATCTGAATAATGTTTGGTTTGGGTCTAACTCACATGGTATATCCGTATTAACGGATACAACATGGCGGCATATTACAGAAAAAAAGGGATTAATTAATAATAGTATTCGACAGATACTTATTATTAGAGATACTACGTGGGTGGCAACCGGTGGCGGAGTTGTTAAAATTGTCGGTGATAGTATCATAAACTATCCAATAACAGGCTATTCAAGAGATACAAATATAACTTGTCTTACATTCGATTTATCGGGCAATCTATGGGTCGGAACCACCAATGGGATATTCAAATTTGACGGTACAACGTGGAGTTCTCGTCATCGCCCCGTAAATTCGGGTGGTTTAGATGCTAATTATACAGATGCCATAACCGTTGATTCCAAAGGAAATATATGGGCAGCAATGTATAAACAGGGTATATATAAATTTGACGGAAAAGATTGGAAATTGCAATTTAGTAAAGAATCTACCGATTTTACTTGTCTTATTTTTGATAAAAAAGGAAATTTATGGGCTGGTACCACTACAAAAGGTGTATGGGAATACAACGGAACATATTGGATGAATTATATAAGTGATATGATATTTAATAATAGCGTTTACTCCATTGCTGTAAAAGATGACGTTGTGTGGATAGGTTGTCGCGGCGGATTGACAAAAGTTTATGAAAAAACAATATCATATTTGATTGATAGCAAAGAAAATACTCCTGTTTCGATTTATCCTAATCCTGTTAGAAATCAATTTACGGCATCCAATGTTGAAAATGCAATGCTGTTTTTGTACACTATTTCTGGGCAAAAAATAGGAACCTATTATAGTCTGGGTAAAGACCTGACTATTGATGCAAGTCCTTTTGAACAGGGAATTTACATACTAAAAATAGAAAACAACGATAAAACTACAAGCACATTTAAAATAAGTGTAATTCGTTGAAAAATTGTATATTTTCCCCTTACTCTCCATCTATGGTTATTTCTTTGCTGTGTATCCATCCGTAGGTAAAGTAGGTTTCGAGGTTTTCGTTTCCAGAAGATTTCTTTGCTTCACTTGTTCCAAATCGGTTGCTGTGAATGTGAACTCCTGATTCATTGTTCATGCGGACAAAATACCAAAACTGCCCTTTGCTGTCTTTGGTTTCGGCATAAATTGTTCCTGTTGCACCGGGAGGATACATTCCCAAAGCATTGCCCTTCCAACCTGAAGGTCCGCCTATCATCTTTTCGTCATCAACCAACGGTTCGATACGCAAATAGCCTACTTTGTCTTTTGAAATTTTAAACGAGACCGGTTTTGCAATACGATTGGACGGTAAGACTGTTCGCCTGTAAACCAAAGACTTACTCGCTATATTAAAATAACTCGTATTATTCGTACTGATGCAAACATATTGCGTAAACGTATTTATATTGTCGCCACAACAACCTTCTTTAAAAATGGAAAAATTAAGTCCATTATCCTCGCGGGGAAGATTTGCATAAATAATTGTACCTTTTTCTCCGATAAAAACCAAATAATTCTCATTCTTTTTGCAGAAAATAAATGTATAAGGTACATTCAATATTTTTCCGTTGAAAAGAAGGTCAATAGTTCCATTGTTGTCAAAATCAATAAAATGAAAAGATGGGAGTAAGTCGTCAATAGTAACTTTTCCTCTTGTTACAGATTGAAATTCAGGAAGATTCATTACTTTTTTCACCTCCGTCTCCAGATTATCTCCTTCAATATACCATTTTTCGATATTTGAATTTCGCATAAAAAAACCACTCTGAGCAAATGTATTACAACTCAGATAAAAAATACATACTAATGTTATTGCTATTTGTTTCATAAAATAAACTATTATAGTTTGTGTGTGAAACGTTATTTTTTATTTTTTATTGTAGAATATCATTGCTGTACGGATTCTCATGGTTAGATTTACAATGGCTGCAAAGTTACGTAATAAAAAAAATCAAAGGTCGGTTTGAAGGACACATTTTTATGGATATGCCGCAGAAACAGTGCAACATCTGTGACAAAATGTCGTCCCTGCGGGATTTGTTCTTTCATACGATCGTGTTGCTTAACATGAGTAATTAAGATAAAAACACTGAAAATAACATTACCATATTTTTCATAACACAATTATTTTAATATTTTTCATGTTTTTTTAACTACAAATTTAACTTTTATATCATCAATATTGGCAAAATCCAAACACTTATACGTAAATACAGCGAAATATCGTAACATAAGCCCTCCAAATTCCATAAAATACTTGAGCCAAAAGCATAATTTGCCTGATAACTCAAAAGCCCCGCCTCAAAAAAACGTATTCCAACTGCAAAAACAAACAACCAAATACATAATTCTATGTATAATTTACAGAATGATAGTGGTTTTGAGAGTATTGATTTCATATATTATATGTTTAAATATTTCTCCGCCAACTCAATATCCTGTTCTAAACACTCATAAAACCTGTAAAAAGCCAACTTTTTTCCTAATCCAAAACAAGAACAGCGATATTTTTTGAAAAAATGATATAATATTTTTTCAATTTCATCGGCGGTATTGACGTGTTCGTGTTTCATTAAAATTTCGTAATCCAAGCCATATTTTAACTTAAATTCCAAACCTGTGGTGAGTTTCCAACCTAATTTCCAGAGGATTGTGCCTTCGTTGGGAATGGCAACTCTCAAAACGCCGTTTTCTTTCAAAAGCAAAGCACTTTTTGCCACGACTTTGGGCAGGTCTAAAATATGCTCAAAGGTGGCGACAGATGTTATTCTATCGTATTTTGTAGCAAGCGGAATTTCATCTATATCCTTGTAAATGTGCCGTATATGTTTTTTGTAGGGAGAATTGATATACAATTCCGTAAATGGCTCAATAATATCATACGGTTCTGTTTTTTCGTATTCCAATTGATTTAAAGTTCCCGCACCGATTTCCAAAGTGGATTTATTGGTTTCTTTTTTCACATCGTTGGCAACTTTTTTATGCAGCCACGATTCCATTTTTTGAGCCAACGATGCACCTGTTGTTTCGCCTTCTCTATTGCTTTTATAATGTTCGTTATAAATACGCTCAAAGTCGGGTGGAAGCGGTGGTCGGGTTTTGGGATAATTTTCAAACATATTCGTTAGTTATTAACTCTAACAGGGTTTTAAACCCTGTTAGAGTTGGTGTTACAATCAATAATTATATAAATACACTGTTTTTTCGTCAATTCCTCCGATATTGCTAATTGCAAAATTTTTCACAAGAAACGCATCATCAGATTTTAATGTAAAGGTAGTAATTGCCTTTTTCTTATTCATATTTTCAATTCGTATGGCATTTATTCCCGAAGATGCTTTTTGTATTTCGTTGTTAATCATTATGGTTGATTCGTCTGAACATTGAGGAATTACAAATTGGAAAATAAAATCTTTATTTGCCGAATAATAATACACTTCCGCTTCGTTGGCAAATGTTGTTTCTTCGTTTTCAAAATCTATGGAGTTGCTATTTACTTTTGATAAAACCAATAAAATATCCGAACTTTTTTGGGCTTCGTATTTTGTAATGTAATAAATATCTCGCTGTGGGTCGGCTTGCACATCGTTTTTAAAATTTTCAAAATTAGTATGAATGTTAAATAATCTATGCGTTTTTATATGAATGTAAGATGTCCAAAAATAAGAATGAGACGAATAAAGATTATTTCCCAACTTGGAAACGGACTGATTATAATTGTCCATATAAATAATTGCATTGTCAGAAATTGCATCAAAAGCATCTTTTTCTATCAATTTTTCCATCATTAAATGTCCGCTATGGGCGTGCTGCCAATCTCGGCTCAAATGGTCGTTGCTATACCCAATTATGATTGAAATGCAAAAAATCAGAAACGCAAAAACAGCAACAACAGCCGTTCTAATATATTTATTTTGATACCCCAACTTAAAACAAGCGTATGCAAGAAGAGCAATAAAGAGTGTAACGCAAAAGTATAAGTAATAAGTTGTTACGTAACCATCCATATTATAATATAGGGCATTGTATTTTTCTGATATTGCCATCAAAAAATTTACGGCAAACATTAAAATAAAAACAGTCAAAACGCCGATTCCAATTTTTTTCCACGAAATAGTCGGTTTCATTTTTCCAAATAAAAAACAAAACAAAAAACACTGTATTAGGGCATTAACCAACGAAATGGCTTGTGAGTTTTTTATAAGATACCAAAAATTGTGCTGATGCCCCGTTGCCAACAACGAATTAGCGTTAATGCACCCTTGCAATTTATGATAAACAAAAGTAGGAAAAGCCGCTTTGTTTGGATTCCATATAAATTGAAAAAAATGGTCAAAATTGAATTTTTTTGCAATGGTTGTACCATAATAAAATCCGTTTTCTGTTTGTACATACCAACGATATAGGTAATAAACAGCAACATAAGCAATACATATAGCAACAAACGGTATTATTTCTTTATAAACAGTTTTGCTTTTGAAAATCTTTTTCCCTTGTTCTGAAACGTTTTTTGCAAAAATAAATATGAGTACAAATAAAATAAATGTCAAATAATTTTCGTAAAACAGTAAGGCAATGGCAATTAGAATAATAGAAAAAATAAGGTATTTGTCTTTTTTTACTTCATAATATTTTATCAACGCCAAAAGCGATAATAAAAAAATGGAAAAACTCAACGTAAAATAAACAGGCAGTGCAATAATTGGAATAAAATAATTAGGCGTAACTGTCAAAAAGACAAACAAAAGCAAAAATACCAACAAGGCAAAAGTAGTTTGTTTAACTATTTTCTTTACCACAACAGCAAATAAAACAAACGACAACAACACAAAACCATATTGAATTATTTTTGTAAAATAAAAATTATCAACAAGATAGGCAACGTGATAGATGGGTTTTGTAATTAGGAAGTAAAAACGTCCTGCCCCTTCTGCGTATGCTTTTCGTGCTGTTTCGCCAATTAAACCGTGTAGATAAAATTCCACATCATCACAATTGGTCAATCCAACTTTGAAAAATGGAATCAACGTCAAAAAGACGGTTAAAAAGAACAAAAACCACAAAAATGGCTGCGAAATATAATTTGAATCTGTGTTTTTATTGGTTAAAAAAGTATTCACTTAATTATAATTAGTTGTTATTTAATTTTTGCAAAGGTACAATATTTTTCTACAATATTACAAAGCAATACAAGACGGGAATACCTCAAAATATATTACAAAATTAATCTTATACAAAAAAAATTATTTTTTTACAACTTTTGTTACCTGTAAAATGCAATTTTTTGAGATAATTTTTGCGATATACACTCCCGATGCAATATCGTTCAAATTTAGTTGCGATTTTTTTTCGTTGATGAGTTGCTCTTTCAGCAGCCTTCCGAAAATGTCAAACAATTGTATTTTTCCGTCAGAAAATAGTTCGTTGATTTCTATAAATAGATTATCATTTACAGGATTTGGGTAGATATTTGCTTTATTATCTTTATCAAAATCAGATACATTTGTAACATCGGTATCAAAAAACAAAGTCCAGCCGTGAAAAATATTTTTTTCGTCTGTTTCAAAAGTAAATGCTAATTGGTTGGTTTGAAATGTATATACCGAATCGGTTAAAATTCCTGATAGTTCTGCTAACATAGGTCTGTTTTTTTGTGCAAGGTCGATAATAGATAAAATATCTCTGTCTTTTTCTGTTTCAAATTCGGAAAAATGGATAGTGATTGAACTGACACCTTTAACAGAAATTGTCCATCTGCAAGTGGTAAAATTATTGTAACGGCTACTTCCGCTTCCATCGTCAAAAGTTCCTTGTTTTTCGGTAAATTGCTTTACTCCACTGCAATACGTTTTACGTTTTGTAGTATAATTTGCAGAAAATCCACCCGAAAAATCCATATTATTTGTAGTTTTAAGCCTTATAATAATTTCAGTATCAATTATATCTGCTGAAAAAGAAGATGCGTTATTCGTAAAAATATGGTTTATATTTCCTTTTAAATTAGTAATAAATACTGTATCAAATTCTGCTAAATCATACCGAATGTCAAATGATATTTTTTCAATATCATCTACATCGGGGCTAATTATCCACGTATAATCCATATTTTGAGGGCAATCGTAAATAGTTCCGTCTGTAAAAGAGCCTGTTTCGGTTGTTAATATCGTAGTTCCTGTTAGCAATGGATTTGGATAATTAAATTTAAGCGTATCAGGATAAGCATTTATAATTATTTCTTGCCATAAAGTAAAATTATGCCCGCCTACGTACAGATTGTTGGTATAAAAATAACCGTCCATACTGCCGTCCCATCCAAAATTAAAATGATAGTAATAATTATCGTTGCTATCCACTTGATAGGCATCGCAAATAAAAGCATGACCCGCAGCGGCATCGCCCCACCCTGCATAGTATAGTGGTATTTTGTTATCTAAATGAGAAACGATTAAACTATCCCAGTCTAAATCGGTTATTTCCCGAAATACATATTGTGTTTGCGGAGAAAAATTAAAATGATTCACCAGTTGATAAGCAGCACTATGGTTTGTCATTCCCGAACCATCGGGTCCGTATTCCATATCAACGGTGACTCCGCAATGATACATCAGTGAACAAATAGCAGGATTTATTTCCGTTGGTTTGTCTATCATAGCCGAATAATCATAGGTAGTATTTCCAAAATCGGCAAAAAGTTTTCCATAAGGTTCCCACGTGTATTCGTAACTTCCCGTCCCTTGTGAGGGAAATCGAAAGTAATACATTAATTGTGCCATTGCAGTTGCCACACAACCCGTTACTACTCTACCGTTTGGTCCTCCCTCATCTTTTGGACAATAGTAATTATACGCTTTCCCCTGCCCCCATTTAGATGTAAGCAAAGGTACAGATGAGGAAGATGTAGATTTATGAATTTTGACAGGTTGCTGTAGTTCTTTCCAAGCCCTATAAACAGACGGACTTTGAACAAACAATTCGTCTTTTCTAATAGCAAGCAACTGACGTTGATAATAATCCAACCACATTTTTACGGGTGAAATTACATTTTCCGCGTTGTAAGCACTTTCCGTAGAATATGCTAAAACGGGCATTGTTTTTTTATCCGCTGAAATTACCACAAATGCATTATCAGCATTAAAAACATAGAACAAAGTATCCGAACCATTTATTGACATATCTGCACAGGTTTGCACCGATTTATGTGTTTTGCCAAAAAAGTTTTGAGCCGTTTGTTCTGCCTCTTTCAACGAAACAGGTTGAGAATATACCTGCGAAACCTGCGATGTCGCAACCAAAAAGATAAATAAGAGTGTTCTCATAAAAAATATCACTATTTAGTTAATAAAAGTGCGAATATACAATTTTATTTAATAGGTTACATTTTTCCCAATTCATAACAAATAATACCCGCTGACAGCGACACATTTAACGAATCGGGAAATAATTTTGCATTTTTTTCTCCTTCGCATCTGGGAATTGTAATTTTTTCTCGTATCAAACGAGTAAGTTTGGATGAAATTCCTATTGATTCTTTACCTAATACAATAGCAGAGTATTCCGGAAATAAATACTCTCTAATGGATTGTCCATCCATGAAAGTCCCGATAAATGTATAGAAGTTTTCGTGTGTTTTTATAAATTCATACAAATTGGCAGTATAGACATCAACCCGTGCAAAAGAACCCATTGTTGCCTGTATTGTTTTGGGATTGTAAAGTTCAGCAGTATTTTCTGAACAAACAACACATTGAATACCAAACCAATCGGCAGTGCGTATAATTGTTCCGACATTACCGCAGTTTTGTATGTCGTCTAAAAGCAATAACTTTTTGCACTGACCAACAGGAAAAGGAGTTTCAGGCTTCATTTCAACCAACGCAAAAATATCGGGTGCCGTGAAAAGCGAAGAAATTCGCTCACTTTCTTTTTCTGAAACAATACATATATCGTGTAAAAAATCGGGATGTTTTTCCATATATTGTTTCGTTGCATACACTTGTTTTACAATGTAATCGCTTTGCAAAACCTCTTTTACCGATTTACTTCCTTCTACCAAAAAACAACGACATACGCTTCTATATTTCTTTTGTTGCAGCGAACTCAAAAATTTTAACTCATTTAACGTCATATTTTTTTTCAAAAATTAAAAAATTTCTGCAAAGGTACAATTATCTTTTTATATATTCAATAAAAACAATATTTTTTTAATTGTTTCGTTTTTTTCTATGCTTTTGCAAAATATTACTTTGTAACTTCTAATTCATAACAAAAAAAATGCCCAAAGAAAACGGAAATAAAATTATAGAAGGAATAACAAACCGTGATTATGAATACGGATTTGTGTCGGATATTGATACAGAATATTTTCCTAAAGGTTTGAATGAGAATATTATACGAAAAATATCTGCGTATAAAAATGAACCGCAATGGTTGCTCGATTTTCGCTTGAAAGCATACGAAAAATGGAAAACTATGGAAGAGCCGACTTGGGCACATCTAAATTATCCGAAAATAGATTATCAAGATATTATTTATTTTGCCGTTCCGAAAACGAAAAAGGAAAATGCTGAAGATATTGATTCTGAATTAGTTGATATGTTTAATAAATTGGGCATTTCGTTAGATGAACAAAGCCTTTCAAAAGTGGCTGTTGATGCGGTTTTGGACTCGACTTCGGTAAAAACAACATTCCAAAGCGAATTGGAAGAACAGGGAATTATTTTTTGTTCTTTCGGCGAGGCGGTGCAAAAATATCCCGATTTGGTGCAAAAATATCTCGGAAAAGTCGTTCCGATTGGCGATAATTTTTTTGCAGCACTTAATTCGATGGTTTTCAGCGATGGGTCGTTTTGCTACATTCCAAAGGGAGTTCGCTGTCCGATGGATTTATCTACTTATTTTCGCATAAATGCCTCAAATACAGGACAATTCGAGCGGACACTCATCATCGCCGAAGAAGATGCTTACGTTAGTTATATGGAAGGTTGTACGGCTCCGCAAAGAGATGAAAATCAATTACACGCTGCTGTGGTTGAGATTTTTGCAATGAAAAATGCCGAAGTAAAATATTCCACTGTACAAAATTGGTATCCGGGCGATAAAAATGGAAAAGGCGGCGTGTATAATTTGGTTACCAAGCGAGGAATTTGCGAGGGCGAAAACTCCAAAATCTCTTGGACGCAGGTAGAAACGGGGTCTGCGGTTACGTGGAAATATCCGAGTTGCGTTCTCAAAGGCGATAATTCGACGGGAGAGTTTTATTCTGTGGCGGTTACGAACAATTTTCAGCAGGCAGATACGGGTACAAAGATGATTCACTTGGGAAAAAATACCAAAAGTACCATTATTTCAAAGGGAATATCTGCGGGAAAAAGTCAAAATGCGTATCGTGGATTGGTTAAAATTGTTCCTGCGGCGGCAAATGCACGAAATTATTCTCAATGTGATTCGTTACTTTTGGGAGATAAGTGCGGGGCACATACGTTTCCGTTTATTGACTGTAAAAATAAGTCGGCGATTTTGGAACACGAAGCCTCGACTTCAAAAATTTCCGAAGACCAACTTTTCTATTGCCAACAGCGCGGAATAAGCACCGAAAGTGCTATCGGACTGATAGTGAACGGTTACGCAAAAGATGTTCTCGCCCGACTTCCGATGGAATTTGCCGCTGAGGCACAAAAATTACTATCAATAAGTCTTGAGGGGAGTGTGGGGTAGGTTTTGATTACGAATTATTTAACTTTGGAAAAGTTAAATATCGTTATCGTTAATAAATTGTAAATCTAATAGTTTTTTTTCGTGCCAATTGATAAAGTTGTTTTTATTTTCAAATAGTAGCAATAGTTTTTTAACTTCTACAATATTGCTATTTTCTTCAATAATTTCGTTGTACGAACTGTGTTTCCATTCATAAAAATGTCTGCAAAAACCGTGATGAACAGGATTTCTGTGCGTGTAAACAACGGCATTGAAAAAATATTGTTTGTTTTCAATTTGTACTCGTTTGAAATTTTTTATAAATAACGACCCTCTCCGATTAAAAACCTTGTTAAACGACTGCGTATAACAACTAAACAAGTTTGCAAACTGCTTTGATAAAAATAATTCAATAGTTTTATCATCGATAATTTCGTTGTTTTTAACTATTCCAATTTTAACTATTCCAAAGTTTTGAACTTTGGAATAGTTAGACGAGGTGGAATAGTTAGACAAGGTAGAAATGTTAGACGAGCGATTTAAAATTATTTTTTCGATTATTTTGCGGCTACGAATGCGAACTACGATATGGAAATGATTTGGCATCAAGCAATAGGCGTATGTTTCGGCTATGGGGCTGATGTAAAGACAATATTTTGCAAGAAAATAACGAAAATTTTCGTCTGAACAAAACGTATTTTCAAAACCGTTTGCGTGGTTGAAAATATGGTAAACTTTATTTGGAATAAGTGGTATCATCGTTGTTGTTGTTTTTTAACTTTGGAAAAGTTTTAAAAACTTTTCCAAAGTTGTCGTTGTTATTAATTTAGTTTTTTCTATCCGCCTATCTGCCCACTCTACCACGTTTTTGATTACGATTTTTTGCATCGCTTTTATGTAGGTGGTCATAAAAGCAAAATCGGGGGTGTTATCGGGTTGGACAGGAAGTTGAATCAATGTGTTTTTTAGATTGATTTTCGTAGCCTTTGCATTATAAGAAAATCTATCAATAATCGCTTTTTTTATAGAACTCATTAGAAAAAATGCAGTATATCTATCTAAAAATTTTGCTTGCAATACACTTGTTGCTCCATGACCATCTTTAAGATAAAACGGTGTGTCAAGATATATAATATTTTGATTATTAGAATGTATCAAAATAGTTGGTTTTCCTGATTTATTATTTAATACCTCATCTTTCAAATGAAGATATTCTATAATACCTTTATTGATAGTTGCCTGTCCATAAAATGGATAAAGTTTATCATCATCAATGCTTAATTTATCAAGATTAAGTGGATTAAGTTCAGAAATCTTTTGTTGCCACTCCAAAACATCTTCTATTCTAAACTCTCCCCATTTCACACTTTCTATTTTTTCTAACGCTTCTTTTTCTTCTTTTGTAAGTGTATAATCTTTTAAATTAGTAGTAGTAAGATACGCGTCGAGCGTAGCGAGACGCTCCGCGTCGAGCGTAGCGAGAAATTCTTCGATATACTCAAAGGCAATTTTATTGTTGGAAGTGGGAAGTTTTACAACTAAATCTTTCATTTGCACTAAACCAAAAATTTTGTCCCAACCATCTGGAGGCAATGCTTTAGAAATTATTGGTATTATAAAATTTGCATTTCGAGAATTTAAAAAATCTGCTTTTAAAAATAACACATCTGCAATCGTATAAAATTGCCCTGTTTGGTAGCCAAAACATTTTGTGTTCACTCCAAAAGTTATAGCATTCCCTACATAAATTTCATTTTCCCCCTGTAAGCCAGAATAACGAGCAACCATATTATTTTGTGTACTCTGATTAATTAAAGCAATATTACCTTTAGTATCTTCAAGCACTCTTTCGGGTAGTCGTTTTCCTTTTCTAACTTCAAAAATATCTCCGATTCTGTATTCTCGCCAGTCAATGCAATGTTTTTTTTCAAGAAGTTGTAACTCTTTTTGCATTGACTGGCGGTCTATTTTCCCAAGCCGTCCTCCTGCTTTAAGAGTTGGTCAACCTCCCACGCCAGATAATCGGCAACTGTTTTTCGGAAATCATCGAAAGTGGGTTTGGTGTCTATCTTTTTGTGTTGGTCAAAATTCCAGTCGGCGCCGCTTGCGGTTATAAAATCTTCCACATACATTTCGCTTAAATTCCACGTTGCCTTTACTTTATCTTTTGCATTTGCTCCGCCTTTGTATATCAACACAATATCATTGTAACGATTTTCGGGTTCGTCAATCTCTTGCAAACTGCGGCTTGTTCGTTTGTAACCGTCGTTGCGGAAGTCAATAAATTTTACGGTTTTGTCGTAATCGTGCGGTTTGTGTGCCTCAAAAATATAGATGCTTGTTTGCACGCCCGCCATAGGTTGAAACAAATCTACAGGCATTTTAACAGAGGCAAGCAAGGTATGTTTTTTCAATATTTCTTTGTTGGAATTTACCGCTTTTCCGCTTCCTGCACTGTCTTGTATGATAATAGCACCGAGACCGCCTTTTTCCATTTTATCAAGCCCAAAAGCGATAAAGGGCATTCCGTTTTCCTCAAAAGTAAATGGCGGATTGAGCAAAAGTTTGTTTGCTTTGAAATCGGTATAAAGTTTTTCGGGCGTGTTAAACGTATTTCCTTTTTGAATTTTCGCCGAGCCGTCTCCTCGTAAAATCATATTTGTAGTGGCGAGGGTGTACATTTCGGCATTGAGTTCCACTCCTAAAAGTTGTGTTTTCTGTATTTTGTCAATTTTCTCATTTGCTTGCGTAGTTCCTTTTCCATACAATTTTTCGGCATCGGCAATCATCATTTCCATTGCTGAAATAAGGAAACCCGCCGAGCCTGTCGCCAAGTCCATTACTTTTGAATGTTGGTTTACGTCTAAAAAGTTTGCCATCATTTTTGTAATATATGGCGGCGTAAGCACAATTCCTAACTCTTTTCCGTCTCCGAGTGCGTATTTTAGAAACTCCGAATAGAGTTCGCCCATAATATCAATATGCCCCGACATTGCATCAATAGACGAATAAATATTTTCGTAGATAAACGTAAAAATTTGCTTGTTTGCCGATGCTTCACCGTTGATAAACTTAGCAACTTCTTTGTCTAATTTTGTTTTTTCATCTCGTTGGTCATCTTTAGAAATTTCGCTAAAAGAGGTAAGCATCAACCTTTGCTTATCGTCAGGAATATCACGCACTCTCAAAAATTCTTCTATCTGATTGACAATTTTTTTGCCATCTCGGTCGTTTGCTGTTTGTATTCCTTTCAAATCGTCGGGAATTAGTCCGTCTTTTATTTTGACACCATTTTTATCTATAATATTTTGCATCGAAAGCAACATTCCCGACACGTAAAGCACTCGTTGCGGGGCAGTAATATTATGGTTGTGCATCAATTTATTGAGCAATTTAGAATAAACACTCAGTTGTGCCTTCGATTCGATTATAATTCTGTGTTTATCTTCTTCTGTAAGCACGGCATTTTTGTAGAACTCGTCAAAAGTGGTTTCACTTTCAAGAAAATCAAGCGTAGTTACATTTTCCAAGCATTTATACGTTCTCTTACCCGCACCATAGACAAAATAAACCTTAATTTGAACGTTTTCTGTGTTGTCTCCTGCAATTCCGATAGCAATAACTTCGTGAAATTTTCCGTTGTCAATCATACAGTTAGCATAATTAACCGCACCATTTACAGCGTAATCTTTGATTGAATTATCATCAAGTTTGATGCCTTCTTTGCTTTCGGCAATCAGTTTTTTCAGTCCCAATTTATTTTCAATTACTACGGCGATTTTTTCTTTCCCGTTATTAAATTTATCGAAAGAGAAATCGGGCTTACCGAAGTTTGTTTTATTTTTGGTTTTAGCGCCGCCTTTTAGCGCCTCTATAAGATATTGAGACATTGCCGACTGCTCATAAAAGTCCGTTCTATTGACCAACCCCATTTGAGCAAATTTTTCCTTTACCCAGTTATCTAAATGTGCTTCTATTTGAAATTTCATCTGATTGTATTTGAATTATTTTTTAGACTGCAAAGGTAGCATTTTTACCATACCTCTTGAACATTAAACCTAATGTTTCACATGGATAGTAAAATTTTTTACAATTCAAAAATGGATAAAAAATTATTTTTCAAATTGCATTTTTCATTGTCTGTTTTAGTACGATAGTACAGCGTTTTTTTCATTCGCAAGTTTACGTAGATTCAGTATAGCATACCGCATTCGTCCCAATGCAGTGTTGATGCTAACATTTGTTTGTGCTGCAATTTCTTTAAAACTAAGATCTTGATATAACCTCATCGTAAGTACTTCTCGCTGTTCTTTTGGAAGTAATGTTACCAAACAGCGTAAAGTTTCGTGAATTTGTTTGGTAATAATTGCTTGTTCAATGGACATAGATGGCTCAGAAAATCCATCAAAAATATCACCATCGCTGTTATTTTCCATAAAAGGCATTTTTTGATTTTTACGAAAGTGGTCTATAATCAAATTTCGTGAAATACGCATAATCCACTGACTAAATTTGCCCTCTTCTCGATAATTGCCCGATCTCAACGTATTTATAACCTTAATAAAGGTGTCTTGAAACAAATCCTCTGCCAACTCCTTACTTCTGACAACCATAACGATATACGAAAACACTTTTTGTTGATACCGAGAAATAAGTTCCTCTAACGCCAACTCCGAGCCTGCAATGTAACTTGCCACCAATTGCTCATCACTCTGTTGAAATAACTTTGTCTTCAAAAAAGCCTCCCTTCTTGTTGCTGACTACTAAATAAAATAATAAAAATTACCCCGATATTCAACCCATTTTTGTTTCGTAAAAAAATCGTGCAAAATTACATAATTTTTTAATACAAAATACATTTTTTTTTAAAAATGTATTTTTTCTTTTATTTATTTGATAATCAAGAATATTTTTCATCAACTAAACAATATAGAAAGAAAAATCATTCATAAAAAACACACAATATTTCTCTGTAAATTACGTTTTATCCACTCAAAGTAAGAACATGAAATACCGTTTTTTCATTATTATTGGAGTAATTTTTGGAATAGCATCGGCGATGTCGTTGTCTGCACAGATAACGTGTGTAACAAAAGCACCTGCACAAGTCGTTGTTGGACAAGCATTTAACATTACATACGATTTAAATGAAAGAGCAGACAAAACACTCGCTATCAATTTTCCAAATTTTAGATGTGTAGGAGGTCCAAGCACAGGTTCTTCGTCTTATACGAGTATCATAAATGGACAAGTACAAAGTTCGCAATCTTTTACCTATACGTATGCGTTTGTGGCGGAAAAGGAAGGTACTTTTACCATTCCTTCGGTTACGTTTATCGTTAAAAATCAGCAAGTTAAATCAAATACTGTGAATATAACGGTAACGGCTGGAACACAAAATCAACAAGCCAATACCAATACGAATAGGCAAACGACAGAGGCACAAGGTTTTAATAAAAATGATTATTTTATTAAGGCAACTGTCTCAAACTCAAACCCTTACGTTGGCGAGCAGGTAATTGTAACTTATAAATTATATTTGGGTTCTCAAACTAATGGTTATCAATCGCAAATTTCATCTCGACCTACAACGCAGGGCTTTTGGACGTATGATTTAAATCCCAAAGATGGAAATCCAGCCAGAAAAGAGGAAATAATAGACGGAAAAAAGTTTACCGTAGTTGATTTATATTCGTTGGCAGTTTACCCTCAAAAAAGTGGAAAATTGACTATTACGCCATTAGAAGCAAGTTTAATTGTTCAAATTGTTGTACAGCAGCAACGTAGAGGCAATGATATTTTTGATTTGTTTTTTGACCCATTTGGTGGTGCGAGGGCTCAAAATATCGAACTTAATTTATCGTCCAATGCGGTAACAATACAAGCAAAAGAATTACCGACAAACAATAAACCATTGAATTTCAGTGAATTAGTTGGCGATTTTAAATTGTCTGCCAAACTTAGCCGCGATAAACTTACTGCCAATGATGCCACAAATTTGACCGTTACTATATCGGGAGCGGGAAATTTGCAATACATCGAACCGCTTGATTTTGAGTTTCCTACGGATATTTCCGTCCACGACCCCGAAATAAGAGATAACATCAACACGTCTCCGTCTGGGATTTCTGGCTCGCGAATATTTGAATATGTGCTTATCCCGCGAGTGGAGGGAAATTACGTTATCCCATCTGCCTCTTTTTCTTTTTTTGACAAACGAAAAGGTTCATATACAACGCTTTACACGCCTGAATTTACAAT
>Ga0209628_10001061_pt1 | contig 17395 bp, 15 predicted proteins | sample TergutCu122P4_FD_187285 | JGI IMG/M metagenome (GOLD analysis project Ga0209628, IMG submission 187285) | Cubitermes ugandensis P4 segment gut microbial communities from Kakamega Forest, Kenya - Cu122 P4 (SPAdes) (version 2) | ecosystem: Host-associated > Arthropoda: Insects > Digestive system...
GTTACCAAATATTTACAGAGGCTGAAGACCAAAGTGGAGACGGCACCACCAACCACTAACAGTAATGGTGGGGGAAACAACCAGAAAAGTCAACAAGAGTTCCATCTTCAGCCTCCAGGTGGTGTGAGGACCAACACCTCGACTGACAATCAGAGTACAAAACGCTACTGCTGCACATACTGTCCTTACGCCACTGATCGGCGTGACCTCTTTACGCGCCACGAAAACATCCACCGCGAAGAGAAACCTTTCCAGTGTTACGTGTGCCAGAAACAATTCAACCGCGCAGACCATGTCAAGAAGCACTTTTTACGCATGCATCGCGATTATCCATACGATCTCAACCGTATACGACGCCAACCCCCGAAAAACGCCAGTGGTATGTCATACTATCATAAATACAACAACTCTACGACAGCCGGGACCAATAACACGCATCGTCAACAAGACAACCAGAACAACCACCAAGCAATAATGACACCGCCGATCCATCAAGTCCATCACCACCATAACCTCAATATCCCTGGAGGATTTTCCACGGTGGGCCTGAGAACTGGTACAAATATTCCACCGATCGGTAAACCCAAAACACAGCCGTCGCCCCAGCCACAGCAGCACAATCACAACGGTTGCAATGCTAAGTCTCATGGCAGTAAAACAAAGAAGAAGGGTGAGAAGCGTTACTCTTGCTGTTATTGTGCGTGGTCCGGTGTTGACAACTGGTGCCTGAAGCGTCACCTCAACACGCATCTGAAACCGTTCGTGTGTGTTCTGTGTGACTACAAGGCGGCCCGCTCGGAACGGCTCGCTACCCACGTGCTCAAAGTGCACAACAAACGAGCATGTGGACGGTGCTCCTTCCTTGCCGATGACCAAGCTCAACTCAGCGTCCATCTCCAAGAGCACCAGTAAGTACCATCTTGCTGGCTGTGCTGACAGTGATCAAAGCTAACCAAACTAACCAACCCTTAACAAACTGTTAAGCGCAAGTCCGTCCGATAGCGCACCACACAACACCAACTGTGCTGAACCCTCTGTTTCTGGCTCGCTGGCTCGCTCGCACTACTGCACCTTGATGTTATAATGATGCTATTGTTTACTCCTCATCTTCATTCTGCTACCACATAATGTGTGAATTATATAAGAAAAACACGACCTGTGTGTCTAACATCACCCTAACCACAACCCTCCTTTCTCACTGTTCGCAGTCCATTGGAACATAGAAACAATCGTTCTTCCAACAACGTCCTTCGAAATGTTGGCTTCTCAAGCCATCCACCATCAATGCCAGGCTCCTTTGGGTAAGAAAAAGATTACTTCAATTATCCATAGATTTGTTTATCTCTTAGAAACAAATATTTGTCTTTTTTGTAACAGTTCATTTTCATACCATGCACTAACGTTCAATCTGACAAAATCTGTTCACACAATCAAAGTACAACAATGAGTGTACTCTGGTGTAGAAAAATTTTGTCAAATTAAATATTTATATTCTTAAACCCCTATTATCCATTAACATTAATAATGAAAGCAACAATTAGCGCTGCACTTTTGTCAAAAATTCATGTAATTCAGGTGAAAGACTAAAGTACAAGTTTATATAGTTCTGCTAGTTTCTGGTATAAAATGTAGCAGTCCACATCCACGTCGTAGTAATTGGAACAGTGGTATGGGTTTGCAGCCACATTCCACAGACTTGAACTGCCACGTTTTCCGGCGTACAGTACATAAAAACAAAACTACTGGAAACTTTGTTATTGCTTACAGCCTTTGTGCTGTTAATGATAGGGACAATTTTTAGTACATAATAATGAGAGTACAATTCTAATTGAAAGGCATTTTATATTCTTCTAAATGTGACAAATGAAACACAAGAAATTACTGGGATCATTAGCAAAAATATAGTTTCAGTTTACCTGTGACTTTCGTGAATCAAATGCCCTGAGAGAACATACATATAGTTCAAATGGAAAAACGAACTACTTTTGCTACAACGAAGAGTTTCATGAACGCTTAACAAAATAAACCTATCTCACAATGCATACTTCATTAATTAAAATATAATGATCAAAATTTCTCTACAAAATCTCAAGCCATGGCACTAATAATTCAGGCAGTTAATTGCCAACTTCTCAACATGACAATCCTTACTTCAATCTCAGGGCACTCCATGCAGAACTGAGTATTTAAGTTTTCACTTATGAGTCATCTTTCCATTAGTGCTCCATGTTCCTCTGTTATAATCCCTGGTACAATAGGCTCATTGGAGGCTGTACTACTAAACGACGCTGCCTCACCCTACTGCCATAATTAACATATCAAGGGACCTAAGACTCCTTATTTCTCGAGCCCAATTCTCCATTTAATAACGTAAAAAGGCAACTTATTTTTTGGATTGTTGCCATTCAAGTATTTTTGTTGTTTTTATTATAATTTGGAAGATTATTTTTATACTTAATATTTCTGAACAAGTTAATTCTTTGAATTCATGCTGCAAGAAAGTGCCTCAGTGCCACTGCTTCATTACCATAAAACAAGACAAGATGGATGTGACAGGGAACTAGATGCAACACTTCCACGTGGAAGGAAGTTGTATTAATTGGTTGATGTAGTCCTCTACCTGTTGCAGGAACCAGAACTTTGGCTCCACCATCAATGGCCACAACATGGTGAAACGTGAACAATTTGAGCTGGAGGCGGCCACAGCTAGTGCTATGCTGCAACAGCATGGCCGTCTGGTGCCTCCTCCCATCCAGCACAGCAACCAGAACACTGGAGAGGACCAATACAACCGAGCAGCCAAGCAGCACTATGGTGCTGCACGTCTGTTCCATTACATGGAGGCCTCAGATACATCTGATCCTGAGGAGAATGGGACTGACTACCCAGAGGAGGAAGAAGAGGAGCCACCTCCGTTCATCTGCCGTGAGTGTGGCTGTGAATTTGTGGACGATACCTCGCTCGAGACACACGACTACTCACATCACCATGCCAAACGCCCACTCCTTGCAGTGGAGACAACCAGCAGTAAAACTAAGCCCCTGCCATACCAGTGTAGTGTCTGCAGGCGCAGCTTGGCATCACAGATGGCCATGATGGAACATATGCGTACCCACACAGGACTTATGGTCCACTGCTGTGCGGAAAGCTGTGACTTCTCGACACCTCTAGGTGCCAATGCCCTGCAAGAACATGTTGCAACACTACACAGGGATGAAGGTGGCTGCGCTATAGCTCGATGTCCCCACTGTGGGCTGGCATTTGGCACAGGTGATGTGATCAAACGCCACCAAGGGCAGCATCATGATACACTGGAGAAGTGCGCCCTGTGCGACGCAATCTTGAGGAAACATTTTGCCGGCATGATAAAAGACAACGTGAACAACAATGTATGCAATAACAGGAGATGCAGTAGTAGTGATGTGACTGATTCAAACATGAACCATTCTACCTTGCTTCAGAGGGCAGAAGACCACAGCAGTCGTGATGGAACTGCGGGATCAAAACGTTCCAGGAAACAGAGCCAACCAAGGAGAGTTGTTCCAGATGTTCTCAATTTGGAGATGGAGATCCAAGTGTTGCGCCACCCGGGGTTCCTCAAAAGCAGATTACCAAAGAGAAAACGTCACACCCGTGCTCCGGAAATGTTGCAACTCAGGGACAAATACATTGAACAACTTCTGGCACGGAAAGGTCTGAGGTGCAATTGGTGCCGGCTGGAAATGTATACATTTCCTTACCACACTGTACCCAGTCTTGCATTCCATCAGCTATGGCGACACACCAGGGCCAAATTTCAATGTGAACACTGTGAGCAAGTGTACCGGCATCGCTACCAGGTGGTGCTCCATGCCAGCCGGGAGCACATCACTGTTAAGTCACTGTCATCCAGGAGGAGGTCATCATCATCATCATCACCATCATCACCACCACAGCCTCAATCAGCATCATCCGAACCAGTAACAGTGCCTGTACCTTCTTCAGAGGAACCAATACTTTCACCTGTACCTGCATCAACAGAATCTTCATTTTCAAGCATCAATGTACCTGATTTATTAGTAAACCCAAACACATCTGTAAATACATCCCCCCTCAAAGACCCTGAACCCTCTTGTTTGGAGCCAACCATGCTGAACATGCCTCTGACTGTACCAACACCTACAAAACCCTCCTCCTCACCATCATGAGACATGTTCACACCTAGCAGCTTTTAAATTCTTTATCACCCTGAATATTACTGTCTTCTGAGATATGAGGCCATGTTATCTGGTAGCTACAAAACTACAGAAGACAGTATTCTTCATGTCACCACCACCATGAGAACCTCAAATCTTCACCACATTCTTTCTATTCATATGTAGTTTGTGTGTATAAAATTTCTTTCTTGGGCATTGTAATGTGTGTCTTTCATAATAGACTAAGTAGGTTTTACAGTTTTCATATAATTGTGGCAACATTATTACACCTATATTATATTATATTAGCTGACACTACTGATCAGTACTTAATGCTCATTATACATACATTTAGAGAGGAAAGCTACACAAGTAACAAGTACGTGATGTCTTGTGTGAAACAACGAACAGAGCCGAAGTACTGCAAGCAATAACTCACTAGGTGAATGCATTGCCTCTATAGCAAAGATTTCTTTTGTTTTTATCATTCAACATTCTAATATTACTATGGGTTGATAAAATTATTATCATGCCTGTCAAGAGTGAAAATACAGAGGAAGCATCCACAACTGCAACTAAGGAATCTTGTGGTGTTATCAGATGTTGTGATGCCAAAGACAAGTCTTCATTCACAGCTTGAAAGTTACATTCACCAAATGTGAAAAATTATCAACAAAAGTGTAATTTCAGTTCATATTTAAAACATGTTACGAAGTTATTAACACATATCCAAGAACAGCAGTGTGCTGGACCTGGTTCACACTGGTTTGACTGAACAAGTACCTAGAGACTTAAAACAGGTGAAAAGGTGTCTTGGAAGGACACCCAGTCCAGTCAAATGCCACAAAGCATGAACACACACAAGATACACAAATTGTGCTATATAAAACTAACACCTTATCAAGCAAACTGACAGTTAAATGTTTGGCACTACACTCTTGCCTAGGGGGAGGATGAAAAAATTATAAAAGTAACTCTGCTTCAGCACTAAAAATTTCAAGAACCACCAATGGAAATCATTATGTTCAGTCTGTTTTAAAAGTGTCTTTGAATCACAATACATATATATACATACAAAAGAAAACGTTGCAAAGCAGTATTAAAATTAAACAAAATCAAGCTAATGATTGCATCATATACAGTCAGAATAATGAAGGTCTTGTAGGCTACTTTTCATAATTCCTAATCTAAAATAAGTGTCACATAATTGTAAGAGTCACTTCCAGAATTACCTTGTAACAATACTGAAAAGAAAGTGAAACTGTGTTTCCATTTTGAGACCACAATCAATCAGTAAATATTGGGACAAATGTTATTCCCAAACACACACCAACCTTCTGTACATTGTCAACACACATCCTTCATAAAACCAATACTTATATCATCCAGATCAAACTGCCTTTTTGAAACTCAGAACTACTAAAATCCTTAACAGCCAGGTACTTAATGGTCTCACACTACAACTGGAAATGGTACTGAGTAAACCCTCCATAAAGTGGAGATTCTTTGTATGTGTATGATAGCCATTCAGGCATAGTAGATGTATTAACATAGTGACAATCCAGTTGGTTTCAAATTTGCCATGTAACCAGTGCAAAATTCTCCCCTACTGTGTGCTTACTTTATAAGAAACATAATATTTAAAGGACTGCTAAATGCTTATTTTAACTACCCTTACACACACATAAAAAAAGGAGGAAAACATTTTCTGACTGGATTTTCAGTAATTTTAATACTGATTGATCATATTAAAATTTATTTATGACACCTAATTTTGGTCCACACTGCACAATTTTGAGTACAGTTTTTAAGAAACACTTTCTTTCATTTACTTAAAATTGTGTGTCTTCATAAGTTTGGAATGATACTTTAGGTGGTGTAGTGATAAACATGAAAGGAACAGTATGCCTTAAAATTGCAGATGGATGAGTGTGTACATCCCCTCTAATGTAAATACTAAATTGAACTTTATATCTATGTCATTCTTTTGCAACTGTATTTCCATGTGTCCAGTACTATGACAGCACATAACATTGCTTGTACTGCAATAGGTAGCACACATCAAGTTTATGTCCTGTACCAGTTGTTTCCATAAATCATTTTCAGTAATATTAAATGAGAGAAAACAGTCTGTAGCATTCCACCTTATGGTAATGTTAATGCGTCTAAAATTCATCTTTACATATTATTTATTTTATTCTGGTTCCCCTATAGACAGTGTCTCCACCACCTACCTGTCTTGAACATTCTGGAAAAAGTGGCATGTTGCTGAGTTGGTGCAGTATGGACAGATTAGGATTATACACATATAAATTCATCAAGTTTCTAACCTTTACATATAACCCATCACATTCCTACAGGTAAAAGTTGCTCTGTCTTGGCAGTACATGAATGATATCTCATGGTCCACAGTATAGGTCATAGATTTTCTGTATAACTGACAGAAGATATGAATTGCAATGATGCTCATCTTTCATTTATTCAGTTTATAATAGAAATGTTATTTAGTAAGAAAGTATAATGATTATCTTTCCAGACCATTTTCCATGGGCCCCACATGACTGCCATGAAACTTTGGTGGTGAACACATGTGTTTACTGGAAGAATAAAAATAACATTTATTAACACTGTGTATAAAATTATTGATAGCAGACTGTTATTGACATTAACTTGTTTTTATTACCACTTTATAGACTTAAATTTCAGGGGACAGGAGAAAAGGAATGGAACTGGATTATCCCAGAATAGTGCAAATTATTATCATGACAGAAAAGCTGCAGTTCACTGACATATTTAACCTCAGTATTAAACGTTCCCAAGTAACAAAATCCACAAATGTAGGTAATATAATTTCAGGAAACAACACATTTCTTTTCAAGAATGCAAATTTAAAAATGTATGACCACAAAGAAAATGTTCATGATTTATTACAGTATTGCTATAGCATGGAAATCTTTTAACACACATCTATAGTACATTAAATTGCATGTGTGATAGTAAATGCTTCCTGAATTTTAAAATTTAATACAAATTTCACATTTTCTTTCATGTTCATGTTCTCATACTTTTCACTACACTGCATATTCCTCCAAAACTAACTTTGGACGACCTTGCAAGAAATTAAGTAAGAGACATTATTGACATAATTGATGCCACAGAAAAACAAAACATACATGAAGTTTATATACCTCAATTAAACAACATAAATATTAAATGACAACCAAATATGAACTTTCTTGGACTCCGTATGTTTTCAAAGTTCATATGAGGAATGAAAAAGGTGAATGTCCATCATATTGCATTTTTTCAGACAGTTTGGAAAATGGTTCTAAGCAGAATTTAACTTCTTTCATTGTCCCAGCTCAGCAGGAAGCTTTCCTTCCTCACTCCTAATATTGGAAACATTGAGTTTATGAAATGTGGTGATTGAAAAAATTCAAGCAACAGACAAAGCTCAAAATAATAGTTTTTTGTGTACTGTAACACACCATTATCTAAAACATTCAGACCAATCATAGCTGATATAAGAGAAATGCTTAACTGATTATTTTTAACTAAGATAGAATTCTTTAAAAAATGTAGTTGTGACTAATAAAGCTCCTCTCCACAGCAGAGTCTGTATTTAAATTTGCATATATTCAGAACCCATATAAAAATGAAATACAGGAAGAGTGCAGTTCTGGACTTCCTAGACAAATCATAAACCAATCAAATAAAGTAATGTCTCGCTTTCTTACGTTTCTTTGCAGTTTATATTTGACATGGAAGCAGAATGGTGAAATTATGGTTCTGGAGGTCTTTTCATATACCATTTCATGCCCAAGGACAAAAAGCAAGAAAATTCAAGTGGTGCTACTGAACAAGATGTGCAGACTTATTTCCCTAGATCACTCACAAATAGAACATTAATGTACACTTTCTGCATGCCTGATGGTACAATGATATCCAAATCTTAAAACATTTTTAGGAGTTGGTAATATCGTCCATGGAATATGGGACACAATTATGTACAATACTTTATATATGAACAAAATGAAAGTAGTTCACATACATATCTCAACACAATAATGTAACTGGGATTATATGGTTTTCCTCAGGTCCATCAGAAAAATTTCAGCATGGGAAATCATTCTATGCAATCCTCATTAATTCACAGTTTATTCTAATGTCAGTAGTCAAGACATAGTTCATCAAAACCATATCTCTAAACAGTGAGCCTGACTGTGGGCAGTGCAAAAAAAAAAGTACACCTTGTGTTCTGCTGCACTGCTACACAGCCAATCTCTGACTTTTTGGTCCCTTAAATATGACAGTTTGCCTTTTAAAACAAGTCACGTGGCTTCAATAAATGGGATTTCCTAATATTCTAGTCACCTCTGACAAAATCCAGAATGCCAAAACATGCAGCATGGTGTCACAATTGTCTAACTGGTATAAACAAGGTGGAGAATGAGGACAAATTGTAATGCAGCAAACTTCACAAAAAATCATCAAACATCAGTACACATAAAATTTAGTTAAAGTATATTGGACAGACACATTACAAAGACATGCTGTTTATAGTTCTTTAACAACTGCATAGAACTATGCCCTTGTGTTTGTGTGTTCAATGTTTGGACCAAAATTTTAATACCATTCCCCCCTCCAAGTAACCCCATGTTCCAGGGATATGACAGGAAAGTGCCGGTATAATTCTTCTTAGACATATTAAAAAAAAATTAGTGTAACCTAAAAACTTTATAAGAATTTACAAATACAGCATGAACTTCCACCTGAAAATTTCAATTACCATTTTCAGAAACTTTAGTGAGACCTTCAGTTACTGAATTAATGACCAGGTAGATAAAATTGAGAATCTAGTGTGAGAGAGGAGATGCATCAGAAGGTAAAGACATCAGATGGGACAGTGGAAGTGGTTAATTTTATAAAAGGAAAATTATGAGAAGTTATTTGCCCTGGGAAAACACCCCCCAGGAAAATGATTTTTTCTTTTATTTCAAACATTTGGAACAGGGTGCCCAAAACAAGGAAAACCCAGATGGACATCACTTGTTCACTTCACAGAAAACCCAGACTGGTCCCACTGTACAAATATGGGGAGAACCATGCCAGGTAAACCTTAACTAGTACCATTGTAAGGTTTGAGGGAAAACTCCTCTGGAAAAATCATGTTCAATTATAGCACAGTGTTACAATACAGGTACAATGAACAACTGTTCCTCATAATGCTGTGCAGATATCTCTGAACACACATGCTAGTCTATAAGTAAAACAATGCACTTTCTCACAGAAAGTTATTATGGTACTAACATGCACTGAAAACTTAATAAAAATTTTCAATAACAGCACACCTATCAGTATATGTGAGAGACAGAAAATAAAATTATATTATGCAAGGATATAGCTTTTTCTTGTATATTAAGACTGTTTCTTAATGCATTCTCTTTGCAAACTTTGCAACTGTAAACACAATGTTTGACATTTCCTTCCATCAGTATTCCTGAAGAACTGTGTTTGATAAATAAGTGCTCTTTCCCTACTCTCATGATATTAATTGTATGTATCTTATGTTTCATTTTAACCTACAGCACTGAGAAAAGATTCTCTGATATCTCAGGCAAAGATTATCAATGAGGTATCTGTTTGAACATGTATGTCTCCTGGGATGTTATGCCATACTAAACAGTAAATACCAACATTCTGAAGGATCACCATTCCTTCACTTCCTGGGCCACACAGTCAAAGAAGAATGACTTGTCTTGAACTGCTTGAGCCCAAAGTGATTCTACACACCATGTTCACTGGTAAATAGTTACTGATTGGAATGCTTTCACCTTCAGGGTTGAGCAGCTTGACCCCTAAGATGAATAAGTTGGCATAATATCCCAAGAGAGTTTAATCTTCATCAAAACTGCTGTCAGAACCTCAAATCTCACAAGCATGTATCTCCTGTATAATTTAACCATTTATACTTCAAATGTGCTTATGAATTATTGTTATCTTTGGTGTAGTTGTTACACATATGGGAACAAGCATGGATACCCCATCACGCCATTGAAAACTCAAATATTCACTTCTTCAGAAATGTGATGTCATGATGACTCATAAATAGTTAGCAGTGTTTTCCTAGACAATTGGCACAGCAAGTTGGGCGGAGGAGTAGAACTGTGCAGTGGGCAGGTCCATGGATAGAACATGCATGAGAAAAGGAGTGAAAATGAAGTAGGATAAAAGACAGCCTATGTCTATACTAGAGCTTTGTATTCTCACAAGGATGTTACATCCATTCTTTCAGGGAGTGAAGACAGGCACAACAAACTCCTCCAAAACACTGGCAGCTGTTTACGAGTACTGAGTGACACAGTGTCATATCCCCAGAGTATTGAAACTTCATCAACACCTCTGTAAAACCTGAACTCACACAAAAGGCAGGTTCTTTTATGTCTGTGTACAGTTCAGTGCTATGTGCCTTGGCTGGACCAGCTGGTTTCTACCCAGGAATTTAGAGTAGTTATGACATTGTGGCATGGGCAACTGAGTAACTAGCTTGGCAGCATTTATGTTTTTTTAATACATTCACATAACAGAGTCCCCTTTTCTAAATTATCTAATTCAGCAAACTCAACTCTGCTCCTTTGACCCTTTAAAGCACAGTGGTCACTATATCTACCACATTAAATAGCTTTGCATTTTGTTCACAGAGTACATTCATCTGTTGTTCTGTTATTCTAAGAAATGATAACAATAATTTCTCTAAACAGTTGGCTTTGTAACAGCTCTGCAATGTTGTCTGTGAGGTAGGACATGAAATTATCAGTATGATATAGATGAAATGTATGCTTCAGAGTTAATTAATGATAGACTTGATACTCAAGGAAAATGAGACACATGACTTTCCTGCTGTACAATTCCTGTGGTTAACAATAAGAATGACTGAGACTCACGGTCTGAATAGTCTCTTGATCTGTAGTCCCACCATGTGATTTCAGTGGTTTACTTGTATTGAAATGTAAATGATGCATAACTGTATGATATGAAAAAACATGATGTTGCAAGCATCATACACTACTTGGGATTGAGTGACTACCTAATGTTATTGTCATTAGTTCTGACAGCAGTATTACACTAAGAATCACTTGTTGCTGGACCCTGCCCATCAATTAGTATTCCAAAAAAAAGCAACACACTGTTTCAGAAAGAGATCCAGTTCCTGAAATGTGTGCTATTTGTGGATTATTAAAACTGAGGAAGAGAGTTAAGAAACAAAGTAATTCCATACTTTAACTTCAGTTCAAATTATGCAAACTGTTAATGTCAACATGAACAACATCAGATTCTACTACAAGATTATATTCAAAAAAGCCCTTGATATTTACGACTTGCTTTGTATTAGTCTCATGAGACCAGCGTACTTGTATAACAATTTGACTGATGACATATTTTCTTACATTTTTTTACATAGATTTGTGGAGAGAGTCTCATATGTGAAAAATGTATTAGTACTGTAGGAAAAATAACTTGACATTCCTCAAGATTTTAAATGGTTCATCAACTGCTAGCAAGATTATCATCAAAACTTATACTAGTACATGTATTGTTGTTACGTAACCTTCAAACATTGCTTCATATTTAGTAAAATTGGCATCTTATCAAAAAGTTCAGTTTTTGATGCCTGGTTAATATATGTTGAATCATTTTATTGTTATGTATGTATGTATCTATATGTACACACATACATATTTACAAGAGCCTAGGTTACTCTTTTCTCAATGATATTTTATTGTAATAAAAGTTGACCTGAAATGAAGTTGCCCTGCATTAAGCTCCATGTTTGCCAGTTTCTTTATATGTGTTGTAAGAATATAACTTAGTATACACGTTATCAAAATGTTTCCATTTTCTTAATGGATACTCTGTTTACGGATACCTGTATATCCTTAAAGGTTTTAACTATGAACATTCAGTACATGGAGCGATATATAGCTGAGTTACTTTATATGCATGTTCCATACATAGTATGTTTCATTAATTATTGGCTTTTTGTTGAAAATATTACTTTATCTTGAATTAAATGTGTTCTTTTATAAATACAATAAAGGTACCATATGTTAAATTGTCAATGTATAATTGAACATACTAATGTAGTTAATTACACACTGTGATTTGTACAATGACTGTCATTTCCATTATCACTTACCTACAGTTGGTTTACCTACAGTTTGTTATGACTGATACACAGATGAAGTTATAAAGCCCAGAAAACAGCAACATAACACCAGTTTTTATTCAAATGTAACATTGGGGTCATAGCAGTCAAATTTTTCTTGCTAGGGCTGATTTATTTTTGCCTCATGTAACATCAGAGACATGTGAATTAAATAAAGTAAACCAAATTTGTAGAGAAGGCTACCTATAATGGGGCAAAATATTTAATTTACAACCAGTGGTACATGTAAATTTTGTACATTTATGAGAAGAAAGTGACTATACAAAATGAGGGGGTCATGTCTGCATATTGAAATATAAAAACACTCTTCTGATTTCTATAAAATTTGATATTTAGATTTACACTGAAAACTTCTCAGGCAAATTTAATTTAGTAATGTATCATTTTAACGTAAGCTGTAACTTTAGATTTAGCTTCATCTGGACTTTTCTCCTTAAATATGACATACCAAAGTTAGCAGTGTAAAATACTGATCTTATTAAAACTTGCAACATTTAGTTTAAACATTTATATAATGTATATTTAATCAAATACAAGAAGAGATAATTTCACAATTAATGCAGTGTGAATGTAGTGTGAAGATAAAGTCACATGGGGTGTGTCACCATGCAGACTGGTCATATTCCTCAAGACACTAATCTTCATACATGGCCACCACCAAGACAGCCTCAAATCTCACACTAAGTATTAACTCTACGATGATATATATGTATAAATGAACACAGGAGGCAATCAAATATGGTGAACTGCAACAAAAATCCATTAGAAGATGCAGTACTTCAAGTCTATTAGGAAGTGTAAGTACTAGTGTTTAATGTATTGTTGCTGTTTTTTATTTTTATTGTTATTGTTTTTTGGTTGTGTTATTGTTTTTGTTAGTTTTTGTATTTGTTTTGTTTTTGTTATGTTGTTTTGATTTTTTCTTTCTGTCTTCTTGTGTTGTTACTGTTTTTCCTTTGTTGTTTTGTTTTTGTTTTTTCTCCTGTTTCTGTTGTTTTTTGTTTTTTTGGGGGGGGGGGGTGTGGAGGAGGAGGAATATTAGTTTTATAGGTGCATCAGCTGCTGAGCTGTTCACATTTGTCCACCAGTTAGTCCCTAAGATATATTGGCCTCTTATAGCAGATAGATTCATTTATTGTTAGAGGAAAAATTTTACAATGTAGCTGTGTACTGTTAGGTTTCAAACACCCATCCAATTGTTGTTGTTGTTTTTGTTTTTGTTGTTGTTGGAGGAGGAGGAGGAGGAATATTAGTTTTATAGGTGCATCAACCGCTGAGCCATAAAGTGGGTCCCTGTCACCATGGCATGATGTGTCCTCAGGTTGCAGATGGAGGAACGGCCTCCTGTATGGAGGGTAGGGGCGAATATAATGAATATGCAGTCGCGGACAGCCGACAAGAGGTGGTCCTCCAGCGTGGGGGTTTGGAGAGGTGCTGACAACTCCTCACCTTAAAAACGTGTCTTGTTACAAAACATTCATACAGTAAGTCTTCGGACCTGGACTAATACTTTGGTACAACCGAAGCAAACAGAAACAGACATGAAATTTGGTACATGGAATGTTAGGAGCCTATGCAGGAGAGGTTCACTTACAGCAGTAGCCAGGGTAATAGCAAGATATAAATTAGATTTAATGGATGTGGAGGAGGTTAGGTGGGACAAAGGGGGCATGGTAAGAGCAGGGGATTAAAATTGTTTCTATGGAAAAGAAACAAAAATCATCAAATGGGAAAAGGACATTTTGTACACCACAGAATAGTATCAGAAGTAGAAAGAGTTGAGTTTGTTAGCGATAGGTTGTCATATATATAGTTCTGTGAGGTGGCTGTTGTAATAACATTGTTTTGAATGTGCACACACCAAGTGAGGAGAAAAGTGATGATTCAAAAGACAATTTTTATGGAGAACTAGAGCAGGTCTTAAATCATTTCCTAAGTACCATATGAAAATCCTGTTAGGAGATTTTAATGCTTAGGGAAAGAGAATATTTTCAAACCAACAATTGAGAATGAGAGTCTACATCATATTAGTAATGACAATGGCGTTATAATAGTGAACTTTGCCACATCAAAAAATCTAGTTTTCAAGAGCATGATGTTCCAGCACCAAAACATTCATAAGTACACCTGGACCTCTCCTGATGGGAAGCCTCACAACCGATTGATCGCATAGAGATAGATAGGAAATGGCATTCTAGTATACTAGATGTACGAAGTTTCAAGGGAGCTGACCGTGATACTGATCTCTGTCTGGTGGTTGCAAAAGTTAGGGAAAGATTTAATCTCAGGAAGCTCAATGAAATGGAGGTTAGTAAAGAGTATCAGATTGAGATTACAAACAGGTTTTTAGCTTGGAGAACTTAGAGTGATGGCAAGGGCATAAATAAGGCTTGGGAGAACATTAAAGAGAATATCAAAACCTCAGCTAAAGAGAGTCTTGGTCTGCACAAAATGAAGCAGCATAAACCATTGTTTGATGAAGAATGTTTAGGTTTTTTAGATCAAAGGAAGCAGGCAGGATCCAAGCCAATGCAATGTAGATAATCTGAACAATGTAAGACGTGAAGCTATTAGACATTTCAGGAACAAAAAGAAGGCATATCTGAAAGTTAAATTTGAGGAACTTGAAACTAACAGTAAGATCAAAAATATTAGGGACTTGTATAGGGGCATCAGTGACTTTAAGTAGGGTGATTTGGTTGCAGACTCCCACAGTATTTTGGCTATGTGGAGAAACCATTTCTCTCAGCTATTGAATATACATGGGATTAATGTTGCTAGGCAGACAGAAATACACATAGCAAAACCAATAGTGCCTGAGCCAAGTACCTTTGAGGTTGAGTCGGCTATTTGAAAGCTAAAAAGTCACAAATCACCAGGTTTTGATCAAATCGCAGCAGAAATTATTAAGGTAGGGGATAGAACAATTTGCTATGAGATCCATAAACTTATTATTTCTATTTGGAATAAAGAAGAATTGCCTGAGGAGTGGAGGAGTCAATTATTGTACCTGTTTATAAGAAAGGTGATAAAACAGATTGTAGTAATTATAGGGGCATATCATTCTTGCCAGCTACATAAAAAATTTTGTCTGACATCCTGCTGTCAAGGTTAACTCCATATGCATAGGAAATTATTGGGGATAATCAATGTGGATTTCAACGCAGCAGGTCAACAATTGATCATATGGTAGGTAGGGTGATACCGTCAATAACACAACTAGAATTATCTAATAGATGGATTTATTAGAAATTAAGAAACAACATGTTTCGGCATAACACTGGCCATCATCAGGTCTCATCTTAAAATAATGCTGTAAGAGTGTTATACAATTATTACAAACGCGCATTGGTGTTGGGATCCCATCACCTACGTGTTTGATTAAATATTGCTTATTCTACTTATTCCTCTTTCAGAATCCGAACTACAGTCTTGGGGATGTTCAAAAATTCTGCTATTATTCTTGATGCAATTCGGCGGTCATTTTTGACCAAATCAGCAACATCAGCAATGTTTACACCAGTTCGAGTCGATTTTGGACGGCCACCTCTCTCGTCATCTACTAGCTCCTTTCCATCTCGAAATTGAGGATACCACCTAAAAACGTTTGATCTGTTCAGAGTCTCATTCCCATAAGTCTTTTGCACCAATACTAGTGTTTCTGTCGCAGATAGACCGGCTTTGAAACAAAATTGTATGGCAACTCTCTGTTCATTTCCGCCATCCATGACGTATAAAGAAAACTGACTTTACAAGACAAGGTATGACTCGAACACTGTCGAAGATAAACAAAAGAAACTCGGTGTGTGAACGGACATTGGTTTATAGTACTTAGTGGGTTGGCCGGTAGATCGCTCTATTTCTGTTATTTAAAAAAAATCAGTCCTAAAACTTATGGATCGCACTGTGTATGCTGATCATCTATGCTAACTCCCTGAATCCCTACTCCATTGGCATCATGGAATATACCTTCAAGGCTCCAAGTAGTGTCCTCTTCAAGCCACAACTCTTGTATGATATGCAGATACAGATGGTGCCAAACACTATTCCACTTGCCTGCAGCAAAATTCATGGAACCTGGGACACTTCACCCCGCACCCCCTTATACTAAACAGCCTTCATTATTAAATTTCAAGCCTTCTGGGATCTGAAGCTGTGTCACTGGGGAAGCAGTTTCCATGGTTCTGAAAGACTGCACTGCTCTCACCTTCTGCATCAAGCAGTCCTAAAGACAAATGCACTACAATCCTTAGAAATGTCACATACTACTCACCCAAAACAAAGCATCACATCCCAGAAGACCTGAATTTTCAGCAGCCCCACTTCAAATCTCACAGCCTTAATTACGCAAAGGTTTCCCCACCAGACCCGCACGTGACATCTTTCCTGCCCATTGGTCCCCTTGATAAGTTGCCTGAAGGTCATCTTTAGATAACAGACCTTTGAGTTCCCAATTGTGTCTGGAGCCTCAGCTGCAGGACAGATGCAGCACGTGGAAGAAGAAACACCTCTAGAGTCGGCAACACGAAAGTTGGGAACCGATGATAATCATGGCATGGTATGAAGTTCTTTTTCTCCCTCACAGAATACAGCACAGATCAGGGGCACATTTTGCAGTAATAATAAATTGTTTAAAAGTGTTAATTCACCACCTTTCCAACATGAAACATATGATTCCTGCAAGAACAACAAAATTTTTGAGTGATCAACATACATGCCTTTGCACATTGGTATGTTCTTATGTGTGTTTTATTTCGTAAATATAAAATCCCATATCTAAGTCTTCATGTTTGGTATTTATCACCCGAATTCCTGCCAATAATATGCGGATTCAAAGACAAAACTTCCTGGATTACATGTTGTAAACAGTGAAATCCAACATTTATATTACTCACTTGGTACAACTCTCTAAAACAATACCAATGCCAGATGTAATAAGGTTCCAATATTCGTTTCCTTGGCTAAGTAATACAGTTTTATTTCATACATATAT
>Ga0209628_10001062_pt1 | contig 17394 bp, 15 predicted proteins | sample TergutCu122P4_FD_187285 | JGI IMG/M metagenome (GOLD analysis project Ga0209628, IMG submission 187285) | Cubitermes ugandensis P4 segment gut microbial communities from Kakamega Forest, Kenya - Cu122 P4 (SPAdes) (version 2) | ecosystem: Host-associated > Arthropoda: Insects > Digestive system...
GATTGCTTCGCTACGCTCGCAATGACGGCGGTTGCATACCTACGGTATGCTGTTGTTTCCGTAAACGCTTTTTCTACCAACATTACATCCCTACGGGATGTCCTCATCTCAAAATTCAAAATTCAAAATTGTCTAAAAGTCTTGTGTCTAAAAGTCTTACTCAGTTATTCTATTTCGCCACCATTACCCTTTTAGTAACGCAGTTGTTGTCGGCGTCAAAGACTTTGAAAAAATAAATCCCGTTATTATAGTCGGAAACATCAACCGTATTGACGGTTTTTGATTCAATGATTTGTCCGACTGTGTTGAAAACTTCCACCTTGGCAAACCCTTTTGCGTTGATGGTTACGGTGTTGTTAGCCGGATTCGGATAAATATGTACTGTCGTTGCATCTGTGGTAATGTCGTTGATGTTTGTGCAGTCTGCTGTTGCAGTAACAGAAGCGGTACTTGATATGCAATAACAAACTTTTGTTATAGACCATGTATAGGATTGACCTTTTTCAAATTGGAAGTTGTCGGTAAAAATAGTGTTGGACGTTGAGCCTATAACTTCTCCATCTCTGCGAATTATATATCCCTCATTACTATTGTTATCGCTCCATGTAATAGTAGCCTTTGTACAAGACGATTCAAATGTAACCTTTATATTTTTTACAGGAGGGCAAGGTGGTGGACTACAACCAATCTCAACATAGAAATGATAAAAATAGTTATCTGTCGGCTCGTGATGTCCTCCGATATGGGTTCCTGCAAATTGATCAACTTGTACTATAAAATGTATCCGATTATAATTATTGCCTGCCAATGTCAGATAGGCGAACTCTTTATTCACAAGATTAAGAGTTTTTATAAGATATTCTGTCTCTTTCCATGTCAAACCTCCATCATTAGAAGAAGTATAAAACGGATGATGCATTAAATCATCACCATCATATCCTCCATCTAACAGTCCCAGATAAACCAAATGCACATTATTATACACATCAAACGCTATTTGAGGAAATGAAAACCAGTCTCCGGCGCAATAGAGATTACATAAGTAATTTTTATCGAATGAAAAATAATGTTCGTCCATTACCGGAGTAAAATAACCAATAATAGGCCATTGGGGATCGGTAGATTTTACATACAAACTCTCTTCATCCGACAGATTCCAGTCAAAGTAATCATACAATAGGGGGTATATTTTACTGAAAACAAAGTCAGTACTTCCATCAATTATACTCATGTCCTCATTCCAGTAAGACAGGAAAGAACCGCTCCATCCTGAAAAGTAATTAACGGACCCTTCATTCTCACTATTTGTAGCCATCACAACCGAAAAAGCGATATGGATTTTCCCATTGTTATCCAATGCAATACATCCTTGTGTCGGGATATAAACGGTATCGGTATAAACAGAAGGGCTGATAAAATTGCCGACAGGAGAATCGAAAAAGGTGATGCTTTCCCAAGTATCGCCGTTATCGTGAGAGCGCAACACATATCCGTTGTTTCCTAATGCAATGAAAGCAACTGCTATGATATTTTCCTTAACGGAAAAAGTGATTCCGTCTAAATAATCGGAATGTGAATCCCAATCTTGTCCTGCCATTTCCGGAACTATTTCGGCTTTAAAGTCCCAAGTCAAACCTCCGTCTTGTGTTCTGTAATACAATGTGGGGGTGTAGTAACCTTTATATGTTTGACCTTCGGGCAATCGCATCGGAGACATGATATGGATGTATTCGTAACTTTCACCGCTGGTAGTCATACGGGCATAAGCCATAAAACAGTCATTACTTGGAGTAATTCCTGCCGGATAAGGCACAGAAGATATAGTCCACTCTCCTTGCCCTTTAGTTTGGCGGGTCAATAATATAAGCCCTTTTACAATTTGAACGCCATTGTGCAGGAAAGAATCCGGGCTGTAGGCAAGAATGGCTTCTCCGTTTGCTCCCCATTGGGAATATGAGGGCCAATATAACGGTATTCCGCCGATTCTATTTTCCTGTGCGCTCCAAGTAGTTCCGCCATCTGTCGAATAAGAATAGCCAACGCCGCGTTTCGGAGTACTACTACCCGAAAAATTGGGATTATCTTCATTCGTCCATGTACAACCGATAAAATTACCATCACTGTGCATTTTGGTCATCGGATAAACGGCGTTTGTGGTCTGACGGTCATAACTTTTGGATATACCTGCGACAGTCCAGTCGTCAACATCAATAATGTTTCCTCTCGGATTGACCGGAAGTATTCCTTGCGCTGAAACAGATATCATAAACCCTGCCAGCAGCATACTTAATAAAAGTTTTTTCATGTTTTTCAATTTTATTGTTAATAATACTTCATTAAATCATATTTGTAAATATCGCTGCAAATGTAGAAATTAATTTGAAATTATGATTCGGGTTTTTGAAAAAAAATCCGGACTGCCGACTTCGCCTGTAACCTGATATTCGGGCATGGATGGATGTTTTATATAATTAAATTTCTAAATATTCCGTTTATTCGCAAAAATCAATTATCTTTGCGGCTCAATTTATTTAAGGAAAAATTAATATTTTAATATGGAAGACCATCATCTTTTTTATCAGGAGTTTATATCCGCTATCCGAAATAAAATACCTCATAAGGCAACCCTTACCAATGCCATTGCCGATTTATTATGTATTGATAAAGATGCAATATATCGTCGTTTGCGTGGTGAGGTGAGTTTTTCTTTTTCAGAAATGGCTGTAATTGCACGGAATATGGGTATTTCGTTAGATGCCATCGCCGGAATAGAAAATTTTCAGAGCAAACCCTCCAAGATGAATATTAGCCGTCAGGTCAATCCCACCGAAATAGATTATGAAATGTTTGAAGGACATGTTAATTTATTGAAATCCATTAAGGACGAACCGGAAACAGAAATCATGGAAGCAGGAAATATCTTTTCTCACTATCTTTATCAGGATTATGAACATCTCACCCGATTTCATCTATTCAGATGGAACCAATCGAGCAGTTATGCCGAAGCCCTTCCTTTCCATGAAATCATCATCCCTGAACGATTGCGAACCTTGCATAAAGAGACCTGTATCTACTCAAAATATATTAAATCTACCCAATATGTTTTTGATAACATGATTTTTCAACGCTTGACAGCAAGTATAAAATATTTTGCCAGGATACAATTAATCAAAGAAGATGATGTCGCCCTGATAAAAAACGATTTGATAGCGTTTTTGAATAATCTCGAAAACATGGCGGTTAAAGGTAAACATGAAGAAACAGGGAAAGCAATATCTATTTATTTATCGGATGTTAATACCGATGCCAATTACAGTTGCCTTAAAAGTAATAACATCCACATGACTCTTTTCAGAGTTTTTCTATTAAATGCAGTAGTAAGTTTTGACGAAGATGTTTTTAATGAAGCCAATGCATGGATACGTTCCCTTCAAAGGAAATCCACTTTAATATCGGTCAGCGGTCAAAGAATAAGAGCCGATTTTTTCAATAAACAACGAGAAATAATCCATACCCTTTAAGGTCATGAAACACGATGAAATACACCGTAATTTTTTGGGAGCATTAGAAAAAAAACTACCCGAAAAAACAAATCTTGTAGATATACTGACAGAAATCCTTTCTATGGAAAGAGGTGCTGTCTATCGCAGATTACGAGGCGAAGTACCGTTCAGCCTTTTTGAAGTGGTAAATATTGCCGAAAAATTAGATATATCTTTAAACAATCTGATATATTCCGATTCCGTACAAACAAACCATTTCGAACTGAACATAATAGAATACGCCAACATGAGCGATACAGACTATAAAAAAATGGAAAACTACTTACTTAATATACATTCGGCAAAGGACGACCCTCATTCCGAATTAGCCGAATCATCAAACGTTTTGCCCATGTCCATCTATGCAAAATACGACTCGCTCTCAAAGTTTTTTCTGTTCAAATATCAATATCTGTTCAGCAGTTCAGAAAACAGAATCCCATTTCACGAGATGGTGATTCCGGAAAGATTATACACAATACACCGATCGTATTTTGAAGAATCGAAAAACTTTGCTCATACCGTTTATATATGGGATTATCTGATTTTTCACTATTTAATAACCGACCTCCAATTTTTTTACGGCATTAATTTAATATCCGAAAATGACATCTGTCAAATCAAGGAAGATTTGTTTTCTCTGATAAACTATATAGAACAAATTACCCTAAATGGATATTTTGAAGAAACCGAAAATCCGGTATCCATCTATATATCCGATATTAACTTTGATGCGGATTACAGTTATGTACAATTAAATGATACGTACATCAGCCTAATAAGGACGTTTATTCTTAATTCGGTAGTATCTAACGGGCAATTATCTTTTATAAAAATTAAAAACTGGATACAATCACTAAAAAAGTCATCCGTCTTGATTACCCAAAGTGCGGCGATATACAGGACAGATTTTTTTGAGAAACAGCGACTGTCAATCTCTGAACTATAAATCGTACATTTGCAGCCATAAAACTTTGTATTTAGATGTCCAACAAAAGGTCAATAGAAATCATGTCCCCTGCAGGCTCCTACGAGTCGTTGATGGCGGCAATTCAAGGCGGAGCCGGCTCGGTATATTTTGGCGTTGGGACGCTTAACATGCGTTCCCGCTCATCGCAGAATTTTCTGATAGACGATTTAAAAGAGATTTCACGTCGTTGTCGAGAGCATGGCGTTCACACTTATTTGGTGCTCAATGCTGTTATCTACGATGAAGAACTTGACGAGATGCGTGCTTACGTTGACGCTGCCAAGGTGAACGAAATCACCGCCATCATTGCCGCCGATATTTCAGTGATGGAATATGCCCGTTCGCAAGGCGTAGAAGTGCATATTTCTACACAATGCAACGTAACCAATATCGAAGCCGTCCGGTTTTATGCCCGCTATGCGGATGTGATTGTGCTGGCACGCGAATTGACGTTGAAACAGGTATATGCCATCACACAAACCATTGAACGGGAACAGATAAAAGGTCCGTCGGGAAAATTAATACAAATAGAAATCTTTGTACACGGCGCTTTATGTATGGCAATTTCGGGAAAATGCTATTTAAGTTTGGACAATTTCAACTCCAGCGGCAATCGTGGCGCCTGTTTTCAACCCTGCCGACGCGGTTATATCGTTACCGACAAGGAAAATGAAATAGAACTCGAAATAGACCACGAATACATCATGAGCCCCAAAGACTTGAAAACCATTGACTTCTTAGACCGTATTCTGCGTTCCGGCGTAACCGTATTAAAAATTGAAGGACGCGGACGCTCGCCAGAATATGTAAAAACCGTTACAGAATGTTATCACGAAGCCGTTGAGGCATATTTCGACGGCACTTTTTCACCCGAAAAAATAACACAATGGAATGAACGACTTGCTACGGTTTACAACAGAGGATTTTGGGACGGATATTATTTAGGACGAAAAATAGGCGAATGGGCAGACCAGTACGGGTCGATGGCTTTGAAGAAAAAAATATATGTCGGAAAGATAACCAACTATTTCTCAAAACGTAAAGTTGCTGAAGTAAAAATCGAAAACGAAACGTTGAAGGTAGGCGACGAAGTCCGCATTATAGGAGAAACAACAGGTGTTGTAGAAACCGTCATCTCGGAAATAAGAGTTGATTTAGACAATGTTGAAAAGTGTGAAAAGGGAGTATTTTGCTCTATCCCTTCGGAAATCCTGTTACGGCGCGGAGATAAACTGTATAAAGTAGTGGATTCCGATTTTGAATAATGTTCTATTTTTTGAGAACATTTGTTACTTATTTAGTATCTTTCCTCTATAAATTTTGGAAGAAATTTTTATTCGTCTGTGTGTAATTCGGGAATTTCATGTACATTTGCACCCAAAATATCGCTGAAAAATGATTGTTTAAAAATACAATAATTATATATATGTCAACAGCAACATTAAAAAGAGATACTGCATGTGAAAATGTTTTTGTAAAGATTCCGCAGTCGGATATGGATTTTTTTCAACTTTTTTCAGAAAAGATGGGTTGGTCAGTGGAAAAAAAGCAAAATATATGGGACAATTATATCCTAAACAGTCCGAAAAATATTGATTTAACAGACGAAGAAATAATGGAAGAAGTCAGATCTGTGCGCTATGGAAAAGTGTAAGATAATTATTGACACAAACCTTTGGATTTCGCTGTTAATTGGTAAAAGACTATCCGAAATGCGAAATCTGTGTAATAGTAAATTGATTTCTGTTTATGTTTGTAAAGAATTGATTTCGGAATTTTCTCGTGTATCTTCTCTTGAAAAAATCAGAAAATACGTATCGGTCAGTCGTGTAAAAGAGACAGTGAATCTGATGGAATTATCTTGTATTAACATATCAATTAAACATATCTCTGTTTTGTCGAATTTGAGAGATGATAAAGATTTATTTCTTCTATCATTAGCCGACACGATTCAAGCCGATTATATCTTAACCGGCGACAAAGATTTACTAACACTTCAATTTCACAACCAAACAAAAATTGTTACATATAACGAATTTATTGAACTACAGCAAGCAGTGGATTCCGATTTTGAATAAAGTTTGTACCTTTGCAGTATGAAAAGAATCGGGCTATACATATTTTTAACTTTATTGTTTTTTGCCCTGCAGTCGCAGGATAACATGGGAAAGATTAAAACGGTGGTACTTGATGCCGGTCATGGCGGACACGACCCGGGTGCGCTTGGTTCAAAATGCAAAGAGAAAGACATTGCCTTAGATGTAGTTTTGAAAACAGGCGCCCTTATTAAACAACAATTTCCCGATGTAAAAGTCATTTACACAAGAGATCGTGATGTCTTTGTAAAACTCATTGACCGTGCGCAGATTGCCAACAACAATCAAGCCGACCTGTTTATCTCTGTGCATTGCAACAGCGCTAAAAACAGCGATGTTACCGGCGCAGAAACCTTTGTCATGGGATTGAGCAAATCTTCAGAAAATTTGGAAACCGCCAAAAAAGAAAATGCCTCCATCTTATTGGAAGCCAACTACATGGAAAATTACAACGGATTCAACCCAAACCGAGACGAAGACTACATTGCCATGACCCTTTTCCAAAGCGCCTACATGGAACAAAGCCTGATAATGGCAGAAAAAGTTCAAAATCAACTCACCGGAAATGTCGGAAAAAGAAACGACAGAGGTGTAAAACAAGCAGGATTTTTGGTATTGTATAAGGCATCGTTGCCGAGTATCTTGGTCGAATTGGGTTTTATCAGCAACAAAGGCGAAGAGAACTTTCTGATGTCGGAAGAAGGGAAAAAGAGTATGGCAAATGCACTCTTCTTGGCGTTCAAAGAATATAAAACCGAATTTGAATCAAATAACACAACATCATCAGCGCCATCCACAACTACCACACCAACAACAGTTTCCAATACAACCGGAAACGAAAACCAAAAACAACTCATCTATTACGTACAAATAGCGGCATCGAAAAAGAAAATGAATACCAACTCTTTCAAAAACATTACCAATGTTGTTGAAAAATATTACAATGGCAATTATATCTATCTGACAGCCATGACGTCATCGGTAGAAACAGTAAAAAAGAATTTAGAAAACGTTAAAAAGAAAGGGTATAAAGATGCTTTCATAGTGGCATTCATGGGTGATAAACGGCTGACATTAAAAGAGACGGAAGCGTTGAAATAGTTTATTAAGTTTTATGGTTTAAATAGTTTAAGGTTTAATGAGGTAAAGTTAAAATGTTATGAAAATAAAAAAAGAGGTAAAAATCGGTTTTTTAGCCGTAGCGGCTTTGGTTGTATTTGTTTGGGGGTATAATTTTTTGAAAGGCTCAAGCATATTTACGAGCGAATATAGATTATATGCTCATTATCCGAACAGCAGCGGACTTTCAAAGTCCGACCCTGTCATACTCAATGGGTTTAGAATCGGACAGGTAGAAAATATAAAATTCAATCCGAATTATGACGGAAGCCTTATCGTTTCTCTCATAATCACCAGTTCCTTCCCCATTCCCGACAACTCGATTGCTAAAATAGTCAGTACCAACATCACCGGCTCAAAAGGAGTGGAAATATTTATGGGAAATTCGAACACTTATCTGTCTCATGGAGACAGCATTCACGCCGAATTAGACCCTTCTATGATTGAAATGTTGGCAAAAGAAATTATGCCTTTGAAAGAAAAATTGGAAGTACTGATTGAAAACCTCAACACTACAGCCCAATCAATTAATGCAGTATTAAATGAAGACAGTCAAGAAAACATCATCGAAAGCATTGAAAATCTGAGAAAAATCACCACCATGATTGCCAATCAAAGAAGCAACTTGGATGCCATTATGAGTAACGCTAAATCTTTCACCGGCGACCTGAAACAAAGCGCTGAACGTTTCGATCATATTGTAACCAACGTTTCAACTGTTACAGACGATATAGCCCAAGCCGACATTTCGGGTACAATAACTCAACTTCAAAACACCATCACTACGATGGATTCCATTCTGCAACAAATGAAAAAAGATGATAACACTATCGGAAAGCTGATGACTACCGACTCACTTCACAACGAACTCACCCGTTCAACAGAACAACTGCGACTTCTCTTGGAAGATGTTCGGAAGAATCCGAAAAGGTATTTGAAATTCAGTGTGTTTTAATACTTATTTTGTTAATTGAACCAATTCGCTTGTACCGGTTAATTTATTTTTTTCGTCGTACGATTCGGTTTTAACCGTTCCAATTCCTATTGCGAGCCAAGAAATTGTTTTCGACATTATTTTCTTTTTCATGACGGTAGTAGTCGTAGTTTGAGTGATTTTATGGCATTTGAACGTTCCGGCAGGTACTGTAACATCTTCAATGTCCAAACATTCTCCTTCGGTCATCTGAATGGTGGTTTGCATTTTCATGATACCCAAATCTATGGTCATCGTCATATTGGCGTCATTAATTTTCTGTCCGGGTTTTAGACTTCCCGAAATTTCCATCGGAACGCCTGTGATTTCTACCATTGCTTTCATTTGAGCATCTTGTTGCATGGCTGCAAAAGCCTCATTCATATCGAGTGTTACTACATCGCCTTTAATAACGACCTTGCAAGGGAAAGTTTGAGGAGGGTTTTTCGGCTTTTGATTGTTGTCTAATATTTCCAATATGTAAGATACAATCGTTTCGTTACCTGATGTCTTTACATCGTTGATAGTTTGGCGTGTATAATTTTTTGCCTTCCCTTTTTCGTTTTTATGAATGTATGTTTGTACAACTCCGGCTTTAGTAGGGAAAAATGTATTTTGAGCATTAAGTCCTATGATTGTTGTTAAAACAAATCCGAATAATAAAATTTTCTTCATCTGTAATGGTTTTTAATAAAGTTTAGTTTTGTTTTAATCTTCTGTTTCCAATTCATCGGTTTTTGGCATCAAATCTTCAAATTCGTTTATAGCATCTTCAAGTTCTTCCTCAAAATTTTCACTGTCGAAGTCAATGTTTTTTCCTATTTCAAGGAATCCTGCTTCTGCTACTGCAGTTGTCCATTTTGCTGTGAGGGTTAGGAATTTCAGTTTTTGTGTAAATCCCACTTTGTCTGATTCTAATGCTTCATAGATGACTTTTAATGGTTCTTCAACCTCTTTTTCGAGATTTTTCCAGTCATCTTCGGTCATCTTCCCTTTGTTTTTTTCTAATTTTTCAATTGCTTTTTCTATCTGACTCATTGCTTTATCCACTGAGGAAGAAGAAGTACTGCATGCTGCACATAGTGCAACAATAATTCCAATTACGATTACTTTTTTCATTTTTTTACAATTAAATTATTAATATTTTTGAATTTCAATTCCTTCGGGTACTTCAAAGATGGAAGCGGGTGGTGGGGTTAAATCTATGGATATAATTTTGGATTTTACTTCCATACCACTCACTTTTCCATCCATCTGCATGGTAAGGTTTTCGTAGGTTACTGTTGTTACATCCATATCCATATCTTTGTATTTGATATGAATTTTTTTGCAGGGGTATCCCAAATAATCTTCTGTGCCTAATTCTTCCATTTCCATGCCTTCTGTCATTTTTGCCGACATGGCTGCACCTAATACAGCACCCATGCCTGGGGAAAATTCTGCTGCATCGTATTGAGTCCCCGTTTTTTCTATGAAATCTATATTCCAGTGTGTTTTACCCTTTACTATATCCAACTTGTCGGTTTTGCTGGTATAACCTTTGACGATTTCTATTTCCGACTTGTCTTGGGTCGCTGTCCAGTCGCCCCATTTATCGAAATAAACGGTCTTTTTCATCTCAATTCCCAAGGCTTCGGTTACTTCAACATAGCTTCCGTGTTCGAAAGGTAATTTTTTATTTTTTGGCACATCGGAACTTATTTTTTCCTCTATTGTACCGGAGAGGTCTGAAATTTTCTTTTTAATAGAACCTCCTCCGCAAGCTGTCATGAATACAAGGCTTGCTAAAACTGTGATAAACGCTAAATTTTTCATTGTTATTCAATTTTTATTAATAATTGCGCAAAGGTACAAAAAAAGAATAATATATTTTCCAAAGCAGTGTTTTATACCTTACAAATTAAAAAAAAGGCTGCTCTGAATTGGGCAGCCTTGAAATGAATATGTATTTGATTTTACTTTTTAATCATTTTGGAGCGGGTTAAGATTTTTAAATCCGGTATGGTTTTCTCTTCTTGTGGTTCTACAAAAAATACCACCCATTCTTCGAAGTCGCTAACATAGCCGAATCCGATTAAAACAGTTTTCTCGTCATTGGTAAAAACTTCAAAACCTTGGTATTTTTGTAGATAAGTATATTTATCGTTCAGGAATGCCATGGCATCTTTTTCTGTGTCGGGTGAGTCAAACAGAAATAAGTCAATTTCTGACAACTCATCATCAGCATAAAGTCCATCTTCGTCACCAAAATAATACCATACGTCATCCACAAAGTCGTTTTCTCCTGCATAATTCAGATATTCAGCATGTTCTTTAATAAGTTCTCTGGATTCGCAATCTTTAATTGCTTTGGCTTTTTTACCGAACAACAGGCAAGGTTCTTCAAAGGAGAAATCGCCGCCGCCGCCGCCGCCAGTGGTAACTTTTACTGTACATTCGGCTTTAAACTTACCGTCTTTTGATGTGGCGGTAATGGTTACTTCGCCTTCTTCAATACCTTTAACTTTTCCTTTGCTGTCAACTTCGGCAATATCTTCGTCGTCTGATTCAAAGGTGAGTTCCGGCAATGTTGCATCGGATGGAACGGGAACGACTTTTAAGTTTATCGTTTTGTCCACTGCGACACTATAGCTTGATTTCTCAAACTTGATTTTTTCTAAGGAGGTACCACCTCCGCTGTTTTTGTCTTTGTTGCACGACATTGCTAATGCAACGAATAGAACCATTAAAATTACACTAATTTTTACTTTCATTTTTAAATCGTTTAAATTGTTTATACTATTTTTAATTATGTGGCAAAGGTACTTTTTATTTTAATATAAAGTGCTTTTTGCTACGAGTTATTCTGATTTTTTTTTTATTTTTAATTTCCTCTGTGTTTCTCTGTGTCTCCTCTGCTCACCTCTGTGTAATTTTTTTTGTTGCACAGAGAAAAACGGAGGAGGCACTGAGGTTCACAGAGACATTTTATTGTTTTACTACTTTTTTCGTTACTACTCCGTTTTCGGTTGTTATTCGGATAAAATACACACCGGAGGGTAAAAGCCCTCCCAAGCCCCCCCGAAGGGTGGGATGTGCTACTTCTACAATACGCCCGAAAACATCAAAGATTTCTATGTTTTCTATTTTCAAATTTCCACTTTCAATTCTCCACTCTCCTTTTGTCGGATTTGGGACTATTGTGATTGGGGATTGTGTAGTTTCTATGATGGCATCTTTGCAACCTCTATTTACGGTTGCAGGACCTGATTCTCCTCCTCCTGCACATGCAACTTTTACTACCCAGGTATGCCTTGCGTCCGGATCAAAACCGCTGTCGGTATAGGAAGTTTGGTCATGATTTCCTTTAACGAGCACTCCGTCGCGATAGATGTTGTATTTAAAATCTCCACCGCTGCCGCCGTCGTCTTTAACATAGCCCGTAAGATATGTCCCGTCATCGCTTAATACTACGGTATATTTATGCCCAGTCTGGAAATTGTAGGTATAGGGAGTATCTAAAAGGTAATACCATTTTTCGTCGCCTGTAATATAAACTACAGGAACATGACTTCCCGGAGAAATAGTATAATAAGGGGATGTTCCGGCGCTGGTACCAAAGTCATGAGATGCTAAAGGGTTTTTGTTCGAATCCCAAACTGCCATTTTGGTAGCGTCTGTATAAGCTTTTTCTTTTTGGAAACGTACTTGACAATCACCTCCTCCGCCGCCGCCTTCTGTGGTTACTACTACGTCGTCTAAACAGAATATATAGACATCATTAGAGTTAAAATGGCGGAAAGCGAAATAGCAAGTTCCTGATTTTGTGGTGTTAACTGTTCTTTGCGTCCAGTCTTGTTGAGCGGAAGTCAGTGTTTCTTCAAAAAGCAATGTGAAATCGCTTGGATTTGTGCCTGAAGTAGATATATAAACTCCGTAGTGGTCGGATGGATAACTAGGATCTAATGCTTTTACCCAATAGGTTAATTTGGTATTGCTTTCTAACTGAAGCGCAGGAGTGATTAACCAGTTGTTCGGAGATAATGCACCAAGACAATTATAGTATGATGCGGAATTAATACAATATGTATCACCATGTCCTTGTGGATACGAATCAGTACAATTTGGTGGTTGATTTTTTATTGAGAATTGCCATTTGTAGCCGTCTCCGTCAGCATCCACATTAGTCCATCCTGCCGGTAATGTGTTGCTTGAGAAAGATTCATTAAGAACTGTTCCTCTCGGATTGTTATTGGATGGTGCGTTCCATGAAATTTGCACGCTGTTGCAGTCGGAGGCATAAACTACTTTCATATTGGAAACACCCTCACAGTCGCCGGTAGCGACATTTTCTGTCCAGCCCATGTCAACCATCATATAGAGTTCATATCCTATGGTATGACATGATTGTCCGCTGCCAATAGAATATTTCATAAATGTTGTAAAAGTTACTGACTCGTCCCAGTGGGAAAGGCTGGAACCATCCATGTATGAAGAGGGAGCAAACATTTTTACACGATTGCCGCCATTGGCTGCCAATAGTTTTGAGCCCGGACGACCCGCATATAAATTGCCGCTTGTGCACAATGCAGCACGTTGAGATACACTGAGTTCCGACACACAAGGTCCTGAGGTGCCTTGAAACAACTGACGAGAAAATGAATTTGGATAATCTTTGTCAAAATATATATATTCAGTTCCTTCGCTGTAGTAAAATATACCAAACCATTTACTCCATTGTGTATCTTCTGTATAAAATATATTACAGGCAAACCCCAAACCATGGCATACTTCGTGTATTATTATAGTAACAAAATCGTGTTTGCTGTAAGGAGTATTACCATCGGTGCCATAGTAAAAACTGAAAGCGGAATTCATCTCAATATTAATATCTCTTTGAGTAGTTGCATCATAGCCTACCAATTGATTCCATAGGGATGAGCAGACCCATGTATTGGTTTGTGTTTGAAAGAAATCTTGCATAGAATAACTACATCCAAGTACAGTGGGATCACCCAAGTTTTTTGAATTGACTTCTATATCAATCGGCACTTTACCTGCCAATTTTTTACTCCAAACACTACAGGCATATTGCGTTGCTGTGCGTACTTCTCCTGATGTATTTCCGGATAAATTAAACTGCAGCGGACCGTCTGCTCTGCTTGCTTCCATTCTTGTATCGGATTTTAGATGTTCGTCATAAATGCACATTGTGCCATCGGGCAACTCGAACATATATACATAGTAACTGCGGGCTTCTTCCCATTGGGCAATACGCTGTTGTACAACAGGATCGTCGGGGAAAGCGGAAATGGCATTCGGTTTTGCTTTGAAGATGCCAATGATTTGCCGTTCGGCAGGCAGGGCTTCCTGAGCATTTTCTTTTTCTCCGTAGAAATAACGGGGGAGTGGTACGTTTCCGTTGGAACCGGAAACTGATGATACACTCTTTACCGAATAATCGGATGTGGTTTCTACAACTAAATAGCGATTGGCTTCTCCGAGCGTTCCTTGTTTCAACTCTTCGATGAAAAAGGGCGCTAATTGTAATTCGGCAGGCGATTCTTGTGCAGGAGTTAATACAACATTGGCGCCTGTTTGCTCATTTAAAATGATGATTTTGGTATTTTCAACAGATGAAAAGGCAAAGGGATAGATGTCTTTATCTTCGATATTTTTCTTTAACGAAAGGGCATAGATTTCCGACTTTGCTATTTCTGTTGATAATTGCGCTACAGCCTTTTTCGACACTCCGTTTTGGGTTACCGAAAATAATTGTTGTTGCGCTTGGAGGAACAATGGGCTAAATACAAGCCCGACTATTGCTGCTATCAGCAATAACTTCTTAAGGAAAGATTTTTTTTCCATTTTTTTAAGGTTTTTGAGGTTAAACATCTATAAAATTATCACTTGTTGTTGTTTTATTATTTCTAATATTATTTATTGTTTGAATTATTAAATCTACTGAGGTTGTCGTTAAAACCTTTTTCAATACTTTCCATATAAGAGACATCCCAGTTATCGGTATGTGCAAAATAACTCAAATTAATCGCTATTTTTCCATCAAGAGTTTCAAATCCATATGTTTCGTCGTCTAATTTCATCAAGAATCTGTATTTTGACGATAGAAAAGTAACCAAACGCTTTCCCATGTTATTTTTGTTGAATAATTTTACGTTAACGCTTGACATCTTGTCATCTTCAAAATAATAATCTACTCCTTCAACTTCATCGTTTTCCCCTTTATATTTAAGTATAAAGTAATATTCGTCTTCAAGAACTCTTGTTTCACAAGTTTTTATGGTTTCCATTGAGGCTCCGAAGTTAAGACATGGTTCTTTAAAAATATCTTCTACTGTTCCCGATTTTTTAACTTTCACTTTACATTCTGCCATAAATTCATCCTCGCCTAAGGTGATTGCAATAATCTTTGTTTCACCTTCTTTTAACCCTGTAATTTCGCCATTACTAATATCATACCATAATATGTCTATGTCGTCCGGAAGTACGGATAGTTTTGGCAATTCGGCATCAGATGGGATTGGGAGAACTTTTACAGTAGTGCTTTCTCCTACTTCAAGGGTAATGTTGTCTTTGTCGAACTTTATTCCTGTCAAGGTGGCATTGCCGCCTCCGCCGGTTTTGGTTACTTTTACCGTACATTCGGCGTTGAATTTTCCATCGCTTGTTGTAACGGTAATGGTGGTTTCGCCTTCTGCTATGGCGGAAACTTTTCCATTTCCATCAACTGTTGCAATGTCTTTGTCTTCCGACGAAAAGTTGCATTTCGGCAATTTTGCATCGGATGGAATCGGGACAACTTTTAAAGTAGCGCTTTCGCCTACTTTAATGGTAACGGTGGATTTTTCGAACTTAATCCCCGTCAAGTTGGCATCGCTGCCGCCGTTGTCATCTTTTTTGTCTTTTTTACAGCCCGTCATGGCGAGCGTCATACATACTGCGAAGCAGGCAATTACAATTGCCACATTCTTCAAATTTTTACTCTGGTTTTTCATTTATTAAAAAATATTTATTAATTATTAATATGTTTCATTGTATTTTCTTTTTTCTCTGTGTTACTCTGTGTCTTCTCGGCGGTTCTCTGTGAAATATTACACAGAGTTACACAAAGGAGACACAGAGGTTCACAGAGATTTCTTTATTTTTTAATGATTGTTTGTTTGGGTGCATTTTTTTTATTCGGTTTTACTTCTTTTTTTTCGATGCCGACAGGTATTGCTTCTTTGGTTTGCATAATTTCTTCGGCGGGTTTACCGGGGTTAAGGTTCTCATCGTAGGTGCATTTTGTTCCGTCGGGCAGTTGGAACATGTAGATATAATAACTTCTTTCCTCTTCCCATTGTGCGATACGTTTTTGTGTTTCGGGGTCGTCGGGACGAGCGGATATAGCACGTGGTTTTGATTTTGTTATGGAAGTTATTTGACGATCTTTTGGAAGGGCTTCCTGTTTCGCTGCTATCTCTCCATAAAAATAACGCGGGAGATATACCTCTCCGTTTAATGTGGAAACAGATTTAATGCTTTTTATTGCATAGTCGTCGGTTGTGATTGCTACATAATAATAGTCGTAGTTCCCCAACAAACCCTGTTTCATTTCTTCAATGAAAAACGGTTCTAATTGAAATTGGGTAACAGAGTTGAACATCGGTGTCAATACTACATTGTTGCCTGTCTGAGGGGATATAATAATGATTTTGGCATCTTCAACGTTTGAAAAATCAATAAGGTACATATCTTTATCTCTTTTATTTTTTTCTAACGACAGAGCGGTTATTTCCGATTTTTCAATATCGGTTTTTAATTGTGCTGCTACTTTTTCGGGTAAATCGTTTTGACTTACTGTAAAGAGTGGAAACATCGGTTGAGAGAATACAGGACTGATTGCAAGTCCGATAATTGCTGCTGTAAGCAATGTCATTTTAAAAAATTTTCTTTTCATTTTTTTTAAATATTTGTATTTATAATTCCGAATTATTAATTGTATATGTTTTATTTAATTTTTAGTGCCTTTCCGTAAAATGAGCCTTGTTTTCACCTGCTTTAAACTGGATGCCGGTCATTTCGATTAATCGTAATGTTTCACCGTCCTGTACAATCAGGTATTGTGGTTTGAAAGAGGAGCCGCCTTTAACAGTTAAATCACCTGTTTTTATTCCGGTTTCAAATGCTTGGTTTAGTTTTTCTTTTGTTTTGATTGTGTTAAATGTTGCTTGATCGGGCAAAATAACGAGTTTGTTTGGTGCGGCAGTAAATTTGGCAGTGTTGCCGTCAATATTGGAAGTCCAGGTGATACCCATGGATGATGCGGGAAATCCTGCATGTGCGGGACGTCCTACTTTAAATTCCGACGCAGGGGTTAATTCAACTTCAATGGGGCGTTTCACTTCTTTGTTTGTTTCAATATAAATATTTTCAGTTTCATTTCTCCGATTCTTTTCTGGTTTTGATTTTTTGGTTTTTTCTGGTTTTTCTTTTTTGGTTTTTTCGGTTTTTTCTTTTTTGGTTTTTTCTTTTTCAACAGGACGTTCTGTGACTGGTTTGGATTCCACTTTTGCAGGTGTTTCCGATGTTGTCTTTTTATCACTAACTTCATCGTCATAGGTGTATTCCTGATTCATTAAGCCTTTTAATTTTCCGGTTTTTTCGGGTTTTTCTTTTTTGACTTTTTCTTTTTCAACAGGACGTTCTGTGACT
>Ga0209628_10001063_pt1 | contig 17371 bp, 13 predicted proteins | sample TergutCu122P4_FD_187285 | JGI IMG/M metagenome (GOLD analysis project Ga0209628, IMG submission 187285) | Cubitermes ugandensis P4 segment gut microbial communities from Kakamega Forest, Kenya - Cu122 P4 (SPAdes) (version 2) | ecosystem: Host-associated > Arthropoda: Insects > Digestive system...
TTCCGATCTGCGGGCGCTCATTTCCTCTTCGGTCAGCACCGTCTCGTCCAGTCCGAACTCCTTCATCAGAGCGCGCTCCTTGGACTTGCTGAGCTTCATGCGCAGCGGTTTGGCCTTTTCGACCGGCGCTTGCGGACTGCTAACAGGTTCCTGGCTCTGCAACTCGGCATCCTGAGCGCGCTTACCCTTCTTGCCTTTGCTCCCCTTGGCGTCCCGTTCTTTGCTCCCCTTGGCGTCCCGTTTAGCGGCTGATTTGGCGTCCCGTTTGGCGGCTGGTTTGACCGCTGGTTTGACCGCTGGTTTGACGGCTGGTTTGACCGCCGGCTTGACCGCTGGTTTGGAGATCTCTTCGGCAGCTGATTTCAACGCTGCTTTTGAGGTCGATTGAGGTGCCGGTTTCGGTGGCACGGCTTTGGCGGCGGCGGGCACCTTGGTCTTGGCCTCGGCAGGTTTGGCTGTGGCCGGTTTTTTGGCCGAAGACTTTGCGGCAGGTTTGACGGCAGGTTTTTGGGCTTTGGCGGACATGGCCAATCTCGTAAACGGATAGGAATACCGGCCCACATGACCAAGCATGGCAGGGGCAGCGGGGACGCAAAACAGTCAGGAAAAGCAACGCACACGGCTACCACTCCGGCTAGCGTTCGGTGTATGCCGGCCGGAGTTGGAAACCGTCAAGGGCAAGATGGGCGGGCGAACATTTGGTGTGCAGTCCTTGCGGTAAATTGGCCTGCCGCAGATGCGGGAAAAGCGCGAAAATGCCGCGCACTGGCCGGTCCGGAGGTGCTGCTGTCGCTCTTACCGTGACGAAGTGCTTTGGATTATATCACAATTAGGCACGCCGCATCGGCTACGATGCGGCTTGCAATCCGGATCGCGTTGATCCAAAAGGACTTGAGAAACCATGACTTTTATCTTTCCGCCCCAAGAGCCGGTGGCAGCGCTGGTTGCGGGCACGCAAGACCGGTTCGCGGTACGCCGCGTGTATTGCGTCGGCCGCAATTACGCGGCGCATGCGCGCGAAATGGGCTTTAGCGACCGCGAGCCGCCTTTCTTTTTCAGCAAACCGGCTGATGCCGTGGTGCCGGTAGCCGATGGGCAAACACTGGAACTGCCCTACCCCGGTATGACCCAAAATTTCCATTACGAAGGCGAACTGGTGCTGGCCATCGGCAAGAGCGGCGCGGATATCGCGGCCGATCAGGCGCTCGATTACGTCTGGGGTTACGCGGTGGGCCTGGATATGACGCGGCGCGACCTGCAAGCGCAAATGCGCGATTCAGGCCATCCGTGGGAAGTCGCCAAGGGGTTCGATCGTTGTGCCCCGCTGTCGCCGATTCATCCGGCAGCGCAAGTAGGTCATCTCGACCGGGGCGGCATCTGGCTGACCGTCAATGGCCAGCCCAAACAAAAAGGCGACATCGCCGATATGATTTGGCCGGTGCCGGAAATCGTGGCGCATCTATCGCGCTATTTCCGCCTGGAGCCGGGCGATCTGATTTATACCGGCACGCCCGAAGGCGTCGGCCCGGTCAAGCCCGGCGATGTGATTCGCGCCGGCGTTGACCGGCTGGGCGAACTGGCGGTGCGGATCGTCTGACGTTTGAGTAAGAATCGGTTACCGGTTACGCACCAGACAACGTAACCGATTCTCTCCTGCATTACCGTTCACGCAAGGCTTCCCGGCCCCGGTTGAATGGCTTGAGCAGGTAATCCAGTACGGTTTTCTTGCCTGTCTGAATATCGACGGTGGTAATCATGCCCGGCGAGATCGGGAAGGTTTTACCGGCCTTGTTGGTCAGGTGATCGGAATCGGTAAGAACGTAGACGCGATAATAGTAAACGTCACGTCTGACTTCGTCCTGGATCGTATCCGGGGAAATGGTGGTGACTTTGCCCGGCAATCCGCCATAAATGGCATAGTCATACGCGGTGACTTTTACCGTCGCCTTCAAGCCTGGGTGAATGTAGGCGATGTCGCGCGGCGAAATCCGCACTTCGACCAGAAGCTTGTCGTCCAGCGGCACGATCGACATCAGTTTGCCCCACGGCGGAATGACGCCGCCGATGGTGGTCACGGCTATGTCCTTGACCATGCCGCGCACCGGAGACTTGAACGTGGTGCGGTTCAGGGCATCCTCGCGCCCAAGTATGATGGCGCGTTGTGAATCCACCTCGACATTGGCCTTGGCCAACTCTTCGCGCCCCCTGACGTAATAATCGTTGTACGTGCCGTTACGCCGGGTTTCCAGGTCGGCGATCCGGCTTTTCAACCGCAACACTTCCACGTCACTGGCGGCGCCTTGTTGAACCAAAGGCTCGGTCAGCTTTAACTCGCTTTGCGCCAACTGAATTTGGCGATCAAAATCGGCCAATGTTTTCTGTACGCCAGAGGTGCTTTGCTCATACAGCCGGGTTTCACTGCGCACCAGATTTTCGTCGGCCAAAACTTCGGGCGGAAATACCAGCTTGGTGCCGTTAACCTGCGCCGATAAGCGGGCAGACATGGCCAGCGCGGCGCGCAATTTGGAAGCGCTTTCCCCGACAGCCGATTTGCCGCGCACCGGATCCATTTTGGCTATGACCTGGCCGGCTTGCACGATGTCGCCTTCCCGGACGGCCAACTCGCGCAGCGTACCGCCGTCTTGCGACTGAATTTCCTGATCCTTGGAGCTGGGCACGACCTTGCCCGTGCCGGTAGACACTTCCTGGAGTTCGGCCACCAGTCCAGCCCAGACAAAAAACGCGATGAGCGCCGCGCCGATGATCCAGATGATCCACGATATGCGCGGCAAAGGCTGCTCCTCGGCCACGCCGATGAACAACTGCGGCGGCGGTTCGTTACCGGGCCCGGCCGGGCCTGCCGCCTTGCCGGCCTTGCCCCCCCCCGGCGGCGGTGCGTTGCGGCCACCGGAAAACGCCTGTTGCGGCTTGGCCGCGGGCGCCTGAGGTTGTTGCGCCTGAGGCTGCTGCGCTTGGGGTTGTTGCACCCGCACCTGTACCTGCTGCTGCGCCGCGCCAGCAGCCGCCGCAGCGGCGGCGGAGGACACGGTCACGCCGGCATCGGCACCGCCAGGGGCCGGCGCGCCATCACTGGGCAGCCACGGCTCGGTTTTTTTTTCGTTTTCTGCGCTCATTTTGTGAACGTCCCCAATACCTGTTCTTTCGGACCATCCATGACAATCCGTCCGCCATCGATGACGACTATCCGGTCCACCAACGCCAACAGTGACGCGCGGTGTGTTGAAACCACCAGCGTGCGCCCGCCCAGCCAGTTCTTGAGACTGTCGATGACGTGGCGCTCGCTGGCTTCATCCAGGCTTGCGGTCGGCTCGTCGAGCAGCACGATTTGCGGATCGGATAACAACGTGCGGGCCAGCAGCATCGACTGCCGCTGGCCGCCGGACAAACCGTTGCCGCCTTCAAAAATGATGTTGTCCAGCCCCATCGGCCGCGTTTGCACGAACGGCAAGGCGCCGCTCAGGCGCAGCGCCTCGGCCAAGGCCGCGTCGTCGGCCATCGGCGCGCCCAGCACCAGGTTTTCACGAATAGTGCCGTAAAACAGGGTGGCCTCTTGCGACAGGAGGGTCAGGTCGCGCCGGATGTCGGACGGATCGAGCGTGCGCAATTCAACGCCGTCGAGCTGGATATGCCCCTCTTGCGGCGGAACCAACCCGGCCAGCACGCGCAGCAGGGTCGATTTACCGGCGCCGATCCGGCCCAGCACGGCGATTTTTTCACCGGCCTTGATGCTCAGCTTCTGCAAAGCCAGCGCAGGCGTGCGGTCATCCTTGCCGTATTGAAAAATGACGCGCTCAAGCGCATAGTTGCCCTGCAGTGCAGCGCGATGCACACGCGCTTGCTGCTCGGGCTGATCGACGGGCCGCTGCATCAGCTCGTCGATCCCCTTGCGGGCCACCTTGGCCTGCTGCCAGCGGGCGAACAAGCCCGACAGCTGGGACAGCGGCGAAATCATCCGCGAGGTCAGGATGGACGCGCCGACCAGCGAACCGGTGGTCATGTCGCCCTTCATCACCATGAAACTGCCTGTGAGCACCACCAGGGCAAATATCAAGCTTTGAACCTCTTGCGTCCAGGTCATCAGCAGACTGACGACGAACCGCTGGCTCATGCTGATGGAGGCCGATATCGAGTTGGCCAGATTCCACTTGTTCTCAAAGCGCGGTTCGGCGCGCATCAGCTTGATGTCCTCGATGCCCTGCACCGCCTCGACCAGCATGGCGTTGCGCAGCGCCGATTCGCGCATGCCCTCATTGGCCAGACGGGCCAGCGGTTTTTGCGCTATCCAGCCCGGAATAACCAGCAACGGCACCGCCAGCAGCCCGATCAACGCAATCGGACCGGCGATCAGCCACATGATGATCCAGAACAGGAAAAAGAAAGGCAGGTCGGCCACGACGTTGATCGTGGTGGACGTCATCAGCTCGCGCACCTGTTCGAGTTCGCGAATCTGGGCGATGAACGAGCCGGTTGATTTGGAGATGGCGTCCTGCCGAGTGCGCAGCGCATGGCCGAATACCACGTCGGAAATGCGCAAATCCGCGCGTTTGCCGACCAGATCGATCAAGTGCGTGCGCATCAGGCGCAAGCCCAGCTCGAACACGATCGCAACGATGACGCCGCTGAACAGCACCCACAGCGTGTGTTCGGATTGGGATGGTATGACACGGTCATACACCTGCATCGAAAACATGATCCCGGCCAGCGCCAATACGTTGGCCACCAGCGATGCCAGCATCACATCGACGTAGCGCGGCCATTCCTTGAGCGCCAGGGTATTGAACCAGTTGGGGCGGTAAGGCTTGATGTAGTCATCAACGCGCGCATCGGGCACCGATTGCAAGGGCCGCAAAATGGCGACTTTGCGAATGTGCCCTATCAGTTTGCTTTCGGCGATCTTGGTTTCCAGCCCCTGATCGCCGCTCAACTGCACGCCGAGCTGCCCCCGGCCATCGGCCGATTTGACGACACAGACCGTTCTGTCGTCGAGCTCCAGCACCACCGGCAATTGCCAGGACGAGAAACGCTCCTTTTTCAGCTCTTCGCTCATATTGAGCGCCAAGCCGGTCTGCCGCGCCATGTACGTCAGCAGCTGCTCGTCGGGCGACTCGCGCTGCCACGCCAGCGCGTGCTGTACGTTTTCCTTGGACGGACTGAGCCCGTAGTGGCGGGCCACCGTCACCATGGCATCGAGCCAGCCGGCCCGATTTATTTTTGTGTCTGCGCTAGTTGTCATTGCACTTTTATCCCTTGAATCGAGCGTGAGGCGATACCGTAGAACGTATTGCCCGTGCCTAGCGCCCCGATGTAATTGATCAGCGCGATCCAGTAGTCGTGTTTAACGGTTTCCTCGTCCAAGGCAGCTTGGTAATACTCCTGCTCGGCATTGAGCAGGTCCAAAATCGAGCGCGAGCCCAGCTTGTATTGCTCGCGGTATAAATCGCGCGTGGCCGCGATGCTGGCCGTGCGTTCGGCCAGTTTGCTCAACCGGCTGCTGGCGCCCAGCGCCTGTTCGCGGTAGCCGCGCGCCGCGTCGCCGCCGGCCAGCCGCGCGGACGCCACGTTGGCGCGCGCCGCCTCCAGCGCATATTGCGCCGCGCGAATTTGCCCGGCCAGCGCGCCCCCTTGGTAGGCCGTCCATTGCAGGCCCATCGTGAACGAGTGGTTGGAGTCGCGCTCCTTGAGGGTCGCCGCGTTTTTGCCGGTAATGTTCTTGGTGTTGGCGTAATTGAGCGACAAGGTCGGCCACATCTGCGCCTTGGCGTTGTCAAGTTGGCTGCGCACGACCAACTCCTGCGCTTGCGCCGTCAGCACGCCGGGTATCAGGTCGGTGTTAGGCGCCGCATCCAACGCCATCGCCGCCGTCTGGTTGTCCGAAAACGGCAGCGTGACACCATTGTCGACCGGCCCGCCCACCAGCGTACGCAGATGCTGGCGCATTTCATCACTGAAGGCCTTGACCGCGATATACGTGGCCTGCGCGCTTTGCAAGCGCGTTTCGGCCTGGATCGGATCGGCGCGCGTACTCACGCCCGATTGCGCGCGCAGTTTGGCCATTTCGTAAATTTGCTGCGTGGCCTCGACCTCTTGTGCGGCAATTCTGACCTGTTCCTGGTAGCGGTGCACGTTGATGAATGACTCGGCGGTCTTTTGTTCAACCGCCGAGAGCTGCCCCAGCAAATTGGCCTGTTCGCGCCGGACTGTCGCCTCGGCCTGATCAACCGTGCTCGATATCTTGCCGAAGTCGTAGAGCATCTGGGCGATTTGCAGCGACACGCTGTGGCCCGTACCGACCGAGGAGCTGTTGCCCGAGCCGGTGCCCACGGTGATCTGGGGATAGTAGCCCGCCTTGGCAATCTCGATATTGCCGCGCGCCTGCGCGAGCGTGGCAATCTGACTCGATATGCTCGGATGACGGCTGACGGCCAGCAATACGGCGTTGTTGAGGGACAACGGCCCATGGGGCATCGGCGCATTGAGCGAACGTGCGGTGGTCCCGCTGACGCGCGGCGCCATGCTGGCTGACAACGCGGCCGCGCCAATTTCCGCGTTTGCGTCAAGCGTTGACGCGGCGGGCTGGGCCGCACTGCCTGGGGCCGCCGGCTTGACCGCCGCCTGCTTTGCCTCGGCCGTTGCACCGCCGGAACCAACGCTTGAGGTTGGCCGAACCGGATGGGGGGTCGGTTTCAAGTTAGGCCGGCTCGCGGCGTTGCCGTCAGACGCCAAAGGCGTGGCCGTATCCGCCGCCGATGCGGGCAGTACACTGACCGCCGCAACCGGGGAGACCCCCCCCATCAATGTCACCGCTACAACACTGCAAGCTGCTGCTACGCTTTTAAGTGGATACATATTCATTTTGCCTGACCGCTGTCGCGGTCGCTGACACAGTACCGGCGGCACACATCGCGCCGTATCAACTTCGAGTTGAATCCTAGAACTGTAGCATGAAATGGTTGCTACCGAAAAAGAAAAAGTTTCAAATTTCGGCAATAACACAACTCATGACCGCGATTTGTGCGTCACATGCCAAACCGGACAGAATCAGATAATTGAAGCTATCCGCCGAGAATTTCTTGCAACGCCCGATATAACGCATCCGACCCATGTGCAGGGTTGGCCGGATCGAACGAGAAAGGATTGATGACCACCGGCTGCTCGGCCGCGCCGGGGTCGGGCGTTTCCAGAAAAAACGACAGCGTGCGCGCGCCATGAACACGATGCGTCTCCAAGACAGCGCGCAATTGCGGCTCGGTCAAGGCGCGCAGCGGATGAAATTCCGTGATGCTGTACCCGGGCTGGCGCGTGCGGGCCAGCTCATCGAAGAACGCCGGGTCATCGACCGCCTCGCCGTACAGATTGACGCCCAATTGCACGCCGCCGAAAGGCCGGCGCGAAAGCGCCGAGGCAAAGCGTGTCTCGTCCCAGCCCGCGCCGGCCGCCGGGTAGATCTGCTGGGTGCGGCGCGGCACGGCGGCCAGACAGGTGCCGTCAAGCGCGCGGCTGAAATGCTCGATATAGGCCACTACCTGCTGGCCACGGAATTGATACCACGGCACGGCCAGCGGGTTGTAGCGCAGCGCCAGGCCATCGGCGGGCGCGTCTAACGAGAATTGCACCGCCGGATCGGGCTTGCTCATGGGCGGCAGCGGCTGGCGCAGCGGCGCGGCGGCCGCTGGTTGGGCGCCGGGCTGCCGGCGCGCCCATACCGCGATATGCCGCGTGCCCAGGTGAATCAGGCCGGCCGAGGCTGCTTGCGGACGCTCCAAGGCCACGTCGATACGGTGCATGCCCGGCGCCAGATGGCGGTAGTCCAAATCGCCGCGCCAGCCCACTCGCTGCGTGCCCAAATCGGGCCGCGCCTGGCTGACGTCCTGCCGCACGTAACGCGCGGGAACCCGGCCTGCCTGGACGCCATCAACGTAAATCCGTACCCAAGGCGTCGCGGCGGGATCGGTGTCCGGCGTGGGCCGGCTCAAATCACGCAGCCAGCCGCTGACGGCAAACTGCCCCGCGCTGTGCGCGTTCAGCCGCTGCCAAAACGGCGCCCCCGGCACATCACCGGCCGGAGGCTCGATCTGCTCCAACGCGGTAAAGTCCGTGCCCAACGCGGCATTGAGCGCCGCCACCGTGCCAAAACGCCGGCGCAAAAAAGCGCGGAACCCGGCGCGCGAAGCGTCGGAATAATCCGTCACCACATAAGGCGCATCCACGCCCATGCCGCTTTCGAAATGCGGATACAGGTGATGCACCTCACCGAGCAAATTGACGCCCGCTATACGCCGCCGCACGGCCGGCGGTTCGTCGCACAGCGCATCGACGAGGGCACCCATGGCCTGCTCGCGCCGCGCGGTCAGGGAATTGCTGGTGCTGGCGATGCCCCACGGATATACCGGCTCGCCCATGAAACTGTCCACCGGCAGCGGGCCTTCGGGCGTCTCGGCCAAATTGCGCGGATCGGCGGCCAGCACCGGTTCAATCGCCGCGCCGGACGAAAAATGGGTGGAGAAAAAATACAGCACCACGGGCCGCTCGACTTGCGCCACGGTACGCACCGCGCGCCGCACGGCAGCCTGGTTGATGCGCCAACCGCCTTGCCCGTCCGGCTGAAAAAAATTCAACAGTGGCAGCACCAGCGTGTAGCCGAGCTGGAAATTTCCGTCGCGGCTGACAGGCGGCCCCAGCCGTTGCAAGTCCTGATCGACCAGCGCCGCCGCCGAGCCTTGCGGCCCGGCACAGCTTGACGCCAAGGGCTGCCCCGCCCGCGGCGGCACCAGATCGAGGCAGGCATTCAAGCCCCCGATCGCGGGTGCCAACAGCAAAGGCTGCTGCCCGCCTTGCCACAGCCAAACCGAAAATGCAATCAGCCCCGCCAGCAGCAACGCGGCCAGACCCAAGATGGGCAGACGCGCGGCCTTATTGCCGGGCGTGCTCACCGCGGTTTTTTGATCAGTCATAAAAATCAATATCCATCCGGTTTTCGTAAAGATAACAAGTGCTCAACTGCCGTTTCTAGCGCTGGCGTTTGGTTGCTTATTTGAACACGGTCTTCCATACACCCGAATCCGGGCTTAGGTTATTACACTACACGCCTTTTCAATCACCGCCCTGAATCCGTGCCCCCGACAGTGAAAGCAATTCACCCTGCGGTTGGGCCTGTTCCCTCTTGAGATCACGGATTCAGGGCCCCAGTCAAGAAGATATATCCGCATGGCATCTTTTGAATCCCCTTTCCAATGGCAAGATCCGCTGTTGTTGAACGAGCAACTCACCGATGAGGAGCGCGCCATCGCCGAGGCCGCGCGCGCCTTTTGCCAAGAAAAGCTTCAGCCGCGCGTGCTGACCGCCGCGCGCGAGGAGCGGTTCGACCGCGAGATCATGAACGCGTTCGGCCAGATGGGCTTTTTGGGCAGCACCATCGAAGGCTACGGCTGCGCGGGCCTGAACTACGTCAGCTACGGCCTGGTGGCGCGCGAGGTCGAACGGGTCGATTCCGGCTACCGCAGCGCGATGAGCGTGCAAAGCTCGCTGGTGATGCACCCGATCCACGCCTATGGGTCGCAAGCGCAAAGGGAAAAATATCTGCCCAAACTGGCCACCGGCGAATGGGTCGGCTGCTTTGGCCTGACCGAACCCAACCACGGCTCCGACCCAGGGGGCATGGAAACGCGCGCGCGCAAGACCGATGGCGGTTTCATCCTCAAGGGCAGCAAGATGTGGATCACCAATTCGCCGATCGCCGACGTGTTCGTGGTCTGGGCCAAGCTGGAAGGCGGCGGCGAGGGGCAAGCCGCGATCCGCGGTTTTATCCTGGACAAGGGCATGAAGGGACTGAGCGCGCCCAAGATCGTCGGCAAGATGAGCCTGCGCGCCAGCATCACCGGCGAAATCGTGATGGACGACGTGTTCGTGCCCGAGGGCCAGATGCTGCCCGGCGTCAAAGGACTCAAAGGCCCGTTCGGATGCCTAAATCGGGCACGCTACGGCATCGCCTGGGGCGCGCTGGGCGCGGCGGAAGACTGCTGGCAGCGCGCCCGGCAATACACGCTGGAGCGCACGCAGTTCGGCAAGCCCCTGGCGCAAACACAACTGATCCAGAAAAAACTCGCCGACATGCAAACCGAAATCGCGCTGGGCCTGCAAGGCTGCCTGCGTGTGGGGCGGCTGATCGACCAAGGCCAAGCCGCGCCGGAGATGGTCAGCCTGATCAAGCGCAACAGTTGCGGCAAGGCGCTCGACATCGCCCGCCAGGCGCGCGATATGCACGGCGGCAACGGCATTCATGACGAATTCCACGTGATCCGCCACATGATCAACCTGGAAACGGTCAACACCTACGAAGGCACGCACGACGTGCATGCCCTGATCCTGGGCCGCGCGCAGACGGGGTTGCAGGCGTTTTTCTGATTCAGGCTCAAGCCATCGCCGCGATCACCTCGGGCGGCGCCTGCACCAGCTCGATCAGCACGCCTTCGCCCGCGATCGGGAACTGGTCGTTGGCCTTGGGGTGCAGAAAGCAAATGTCATGGCCCGCCGCGCCTTTGCGGATGCCGCCCGGGGCAAAGCGCACGCCCTGAAGCGTAAGCCATTGCACGGCGGCCGGCAAGTCGTCGATCCACAGGCCGACGTGGTTGAGCGGCGTGGCGTGCACGGCGGGTTTTTTGTCCGGGTCCAGCGGCTGCATCAGATCGACCTCGACCTTGTGCGCGCCGCTGCCGATGGCGCAGATGTCCTCATCGACGTTCTCGCGCTCGCTGCGGAAGGCGCCGCCCAGCTGCAAGCCGAGCATGTCCACCCAGAGCTTGCGCAGACGCTGCTTGTCCGGCCCGCCGATGGCGATTTGCTGGATGCCCAGCACTTTGAAGGGGCGTTGCGTGTTCATGTTCATGGGTTGTTGAGCGTTGAGCGTTGAGCGTGAAACTTTTCGAGGATACGTTTCCCACGTTCAACGAATGTATTCGGGCATGGGAAGATCACCATCGGCGCCGCCGGCTTTACAGAAAGAAGAACGCCAGGTTGACGGCGATCGAGACCAGCACATACGTGGCGTTGGCGAATTTCACGCGCCCTTTGTCTTCGCGCGCTTTCAGCAAATCGAGAAACGCATGCCGGATGAGAAAGGTGTACAGCACGAAATAAAGAAAGGGGATCACATGGATGTACAGCGGAACATCCTTGATGTTTTTCCCGAAGACAGACAGCAACCATCCGACCTGGCTGTAAATACCGAGCACGCCCAGCGCGCCATTGATGAGCATCCATTTGACCTCATCAACGCCAAAGATCGTGCGATAAAGCCACAGGTACACGATAATGGCAAAACCGCCATGCGTGTACAAAAACCATGGGTCGGGCTTGGCCGGGGCATAGGCCATGACAAAGCCGGAAGCGCCGAATATCAGCATGTGGAAGAGGAAGAACGGATAGATAAAGTACCCAGGAGCATCGCTGCCCTTGGCATATTTCGTTCCGTTGATCGTGATGTCGCCGTGAAGCTTCATGAGATCGTCCAATACTGAAAAGCTCGGGCGCGGCAATACCCGCGCCGGCCTCACTCAAACTCCACGATCGCCTGATCCACCGCCAGGCTGTCGCCTTTTTGTGCCTTGATTTCCTTGACCACGCCGTCGGCGCCGGCAAACAGCACGTTTTCCATTTTCATGGCCTCAATCACGGCCACGCGCTCGCCGGCTTTGACTTCCTGGCCTTGCTGCACGGCCAACTGCACCAGTAGGCCGGGCATGGGCGAAAGCACGAATTTGCTCAGGTCGGGCGGCGCCTTGTAGGGCATCAGGCGGTTCAGCTCGGCGGTGCGCGGGGGCATGACCATGGCGTCGATCTGTGCGCCGTCGTGAATCACTCGGATGGCCAGCGGGTTTTTGCCCGCGCCGCGCTGTACCTGGGCGGTAAAGGGCCGGCCGTCCACCGTGCCGCTCACGCGCGCCTGGCCCGGCTGCCGGTCAGCCAGCAAGTGATAGGTTTTTTCGCCCGCGGGCGTTTGCAGAGTGATGGCGGTGGGCTGGCCGGGCACGGTTTCGCCGGCTTGCGCGGACACGTAGCTGTGCTGGCCTTTTTCGCCCAGCACGCACAGGGTGAACTCGCGCCGCGGCAGGCGCTTGTAGCCTTGCCAGAACTGGCCTTGCAGATCGGCGGCGCGGCGGCGGTAAAAGATGTGCTGGTACACCGCCAGCGCCTGCAAAAAGGCGGGATCGCGGTGCGGCACGTCGAAGGCAGAAAAGCCGTGCGCGTAGTGCTCGGCGATGAAGCCGGTGTTGAAATCGCCGCTGGTGAATTTGGGATGCGCCAGCAGCGCGGCCTGGAACGGGATGTTGCTCTGCACGCCGCGAATGACAAAGCCGTTGAGCGCCTCGCGCATGCGCGCGATGGCGTCCTGACGATCCTTGCCGTGCACGATGAGCTTGGCGATCATCGAGTCGTAGTACATCGAAATTTCGCCGCCATCCATCACGCCGGTATCCACGCGCACGCCCAGGCTGGTGGTGGCCTGGCCCTGCTGCAAGTTCTGCTCGGGCGGCTGAAAACGCACCAGCCGGCCGGTGGAGGGCAGGAAGTTGCGGAACGGGTCTTCGGCGTTGATGCGGCACTCAATGGCCCAGCCTTCGCGCTTGATATCGGCTTGCTTGAAAGCGAGCTTTTCGCCCGCGGCCACGCGGATCATCTGCTCGACCAGATCAAGCCCCGTGATCAGTTCCGTGACCGGGTGCTCGACCTGCAAGCGGGTGTTCATCTCCAGAAAATAAAAGTCCTGATCCTTGCCGACCACGAACTCCACCGTGCCCGCGCTCTGGTACCGCACCGCCTGCGCCAGCGCCACGGCCTGCTCGCCCATCGCCTTGCGCGTGGCCTCGCTGATGAAGGGCGACGGCGCTTCTTCGATCACTTTCTGGTGGCGGCGCTGGATGGAACATTCGCGCTCGTTGAGGTACACCACGTTGCCGTGCGCGTCGCCCAGCACTTGAATTTCGATGTGGCGCGGCTGCTCGATGAATTTTTCGATGAAGATGCGGTCATCGCCAAAACTGTTGCGCGCCTCGTTCTGGCAGGCGGTAAAGCCCTCCAGCGCCTCCTGGTCGTTAAAGGCCACGCGCAAGCCCTTGCCGCCGCCGCCCGCGCTGGCCTTGATCATCACCGGGTAGCCGATGCCCTTGGCGATCTCGACCGCGTGCGCGGCGCTGGCTATGGCCTCGTTCCAGCCCGGAATGGTGTTGACCTGGGCTTGCAGGGCCAGCTTCTTGGACGCGATCTTGTCGCCCATCGCCGCGATGGCATGCGCCTTGGGGCCGATAAAAACGATGCCCTCTTGCTCGCAGCGTTTGGCGAAAGCCTGGTTCTCGCTCAAAAAGCCATAGCCCGGATGCACCGCCTGCGCGCCGGTTTGCTGGCAGGCTTCGATGATTTTGTCGGCCAGCAGATACGACTCGCGCGAAGGCGGCGGCCCCAGCCGCAGCGCCTCGTCGGCCAGCTGCACGTGGCGCGCGTCCTTGTCGGCGTCGGAATAAACCGCCACCGTCTGGATGCCCATTTTCTTGGCCGTGGCAATAACCCGGCAAGCGATTTCGCCACGGTTGGCGATCAGGATTTTTTTGAACATCAAACACTCCAAATTTCCAGATACGGCGATCACTGATCAATTGGATGAACGCCCCGCGCCACTTCAGGCCGCAACAGCTTCAAAACGCGCGATACGCGGCAGCACATCGGCCAGTTTGGCGCGGGCGCGAGCGGCGTCATAGTCTGCCTGCAAACCCATCCAGAACTCAGCGCTGGTGCCGAAGAACTGCGCCAGCCTCAGCGCGGTATCAGCGGTTACGGCGCGGCGCTCGCGCACGATGTCATTGATGCGCGGCGCGGCAACCTGCAACCCCAGCGCCAGCGCGTTGGCCGACAGTCCCAGCGGAACCAGAAACTCTTCACGCAAAATTTCGCCCGGATGAATGGGGCGCATACGATTTTCCACGGTCATGGCAAAAGCTCCTCAGTGGTAGTCCACGATCTCCACGTCCCATGCGTGGCCATCGCGCCAGACAAAGCACACGCGCCACTGGCTATTGACGCGAATGCTCCATTGCCCGGCGCGATCGCCGCTCAACTTTTCCAGCCGGTTGCCGGGCGGGATCAGCAGGTCAGCCAGCACAACGGCGCGATGCAACATTTGCAGCTTGCGCTCGGCCACCTGACGGATGTTGACCCAACGCGCCACGGCATTGCCGGAAAACAGGCTTTGCGTGGCGGCGCATTTGAACGATTGGATCATGGCGGCAATTTTATAACGCACCGCATTAAACGTGGCGCATTAAGTCAAAATTAGTGCTGTAAAATTAATAGCTGCCAGCGCTTGCTGCACAATGATTGGCGCATCTTTTCATCATAAAATCCGTGCTTAATAAGCGCGGCCAGCTATCATAAATCAAGCAAACGGCATGACGGGCGGATCAAGGCGTTTGCCCGTCCTGCAGGGCCGTAGGCAGGCGCAGCCAGTCGGGGCAGCGCGGTTCGGTGCAGACTTCGCTGCCCACCAGTTGCAACTGGGGCAGGCCGCAAAATGAATCGCAGCCGTCTTTTTTGATCCGGCCCAGCACGCGCACGGCCAGCAGGCGCGGGCCGGGTTTCCATTGGCCGACTTCGTCGCCATCCAGCACCGCAAGTGAGCCGCGCCATTCATCCGGGCGCGAATCCAAAATAGCGCGCGTGGGGTTGACCATGACGCTTACTTGCGCCGCCGTGACAACCACGCGCCCGCGGTAGCGAAACGGGTTTTCCGCAATGTCGTCAAGCGACGCCCAGCCCTTGGCCTGATGCGTGTCGAAGAACGCGCGCAGACGCCGCACGTTGGCCTGGCGCTCGTCGCTGTCCCTGGCTTGCTGCTGCTGCTCGCGCTGCCGCGACGCGGCCTGATTGTTATAGCTTTGCAGCGCGCCGCCAGCAGCCAGCGGCATGAAGGCGCTGACCAGCACCGGGCCGGGATTGCCAAATTGGTCGCTTTGCAAATCTGGCGTGGCCACGGCGCGCACCTGCACGTGCGTGCGCTCCTGGCCGCGCAACTGCGTCTTGAACAGATCCGCGCCGCAGCGCGCCTTGAGCTTGCCGGTGGCGGCGGCCAGCAGCGCTTGCGCCACCGCATCGTCCGCCAGCGCGGCGGCTGGCGCGTTGACCACCCACAGCATGTTGGGGCTGCATGGGTCGGGGTAGCGGGTCAGGTCGGCGGCGGCTTCGACATGCAGCCGCGCAGCGGGCACGCCTGGTTGCGCGGGCAAGGCACCCAGGTTGAAGATCACCGTATCGCCGCTGCTGTGCGGGCCGTTCCACGCGCGCGCCGAGACGATGCCCGCCGGCGGCGGCAAATAAACGCCAGCGCTGAAGCTGCCCTCCCACACCACCTGGTTTTGCGGCGAGTTGATCAAGGTCCACACGGCCCTGCCCTTGCCTTCGGCCAAACCGTCCTTGCACGCGCCCTGATATTGAAAGCTGTAGTCGCTGCTGGCCAGGTAGCGCGAGGCAATCACCACGCAGCCGCTGACGGGGTCTTTGTGCTGGGCCGCAATGGCGGCAGCGCCGAGCCAAAGCAAGCTCAAAGCGCCAATAACGTAACGAAGCATCTTGTTCTCCCCAAGGTCAGAAAAGCCGGTTGCAGATCGCATCATAGGCAGCTTCCATCGGGTCTATTTCATCCTCGAAGCGCCGCGCAGTTTGCCGGCATCGTTCATGCAGGGCGTGATCGCCCAGCATTTCCGTCAGCGCCTTTGCTACTGCGGGAACGGTGTATTGCTTGACCAGCAGCTCGCGCGCAACGCCGATCCTCACGGCACGCGCGGAGTTGTCGAACTGGTCGAACGCCACCGGCCTGATCAATTGCGGCACGCCGGCGCGCAAGGCTTGAGCGGTGGAGCCGATACCACCGTGATGCACGAATGCGGTCAGCCTGGGCAGCAAGGCGCCAAAGGGAGCATAGTCCACGTGGATGACGTTTTCCGGCAACGTGGCCGGAATCTGCTGCGCGAAATGCGTCAGCAAAATTGCCCGCACCCCGGCCTGCCGCGCGGCGTTGACTGAAGTCTTGAAAAAGTCATGCGCCGTGGCCGTGGCGGTGCCTGCGGAGAAGGCAACAGGCGGCGTGCCCGCTTGCAGAAATCGTTCAAGCCGCGGCGACAGCGGGCGCTGGTCTGCTTCATCGTAGAAGGAAAAACCGGTCAGCGCCAAATTGGCAGGCCAGTCCGCTTGCGGCTGACCGAACCAATCTGGAAACAGCCCGATTACGCAGTCCGCCTCATGAATCCAGGATTGAAAAATTCGCTGCACGCCGGGCAACCCAAGCGCGGCCCGGTCGCGGTTCAATGGACGGGTGAATATGGGATCGTAGAACGTCTTATCAAGCAGCCACCACGCCGCTTGTGTCAAAAAACGCGGCGGGCGCATGCCGAACCAGTGCGAAACCGGCGTCAAGCGCGGCGGCTTGATATTGGAGCGAAAAACGCAAGGCGCCAGATGAACCGTGGCGCACGGCACCTGATCCGTATCGCGCAACAGACGATGGGCGAACAGCAGAGAGTTGCCGATGGCGATGGTGCGGCCCGCGACGGTATCCGCCTGCATCGCCCGGTGATAGCCGGGGCAGCGCGCGGCGTATTCCGCCGCAACACGCCGGAACGAGCGTACCGGATCCGCATTCGCCACATTGCCGAACAGGAACACATATTGTTCAACCGTCCCAACCGGCACAAACCGGATGCCCGCATCTTCGACGTATTCACGGAAAAACGGGTTGGTGTAGAAAACAGGCTCGTGCCCATGACTGGCGAACTTGCGCGCCAGGGCGATAAATGGCAGCACGTCGCCGTGGCTGCCGGCTGTGGCGATCAAGATGCGTTTCACGGCTTGGCTCAAACTTCGGTATGGGCGCAGGGTGGAAATTTGCCTTCCCGCAAGCCGGGATCGAGCGCCCACGTGATCGCCTCGCCTAGGCGTTGCAGCGCCTGGCGGCTTTCTGGCAGCAGATCGCCCAGACTTTGAAACTCGTGGGTCATGTGTTCCCAGACATCCAGCCGGACGCTGGCGCCCCGGGCCTGGGCCACCTTGGCAAAATCACGGATCATGTCCACCAGAATTTCCTTGCCGCCTGCCTGCAGGTACAGCGGCGCAAGGCCGCGAAAGTTCTGGTCGATGGGCGATAACTCGGCATCAGTGGCGCCGGTCGCGCCCTTGAGCCAAGACGCGAAGGTTTGGGTCATATAGCCTTGCACCAAGTCGTAGCGGTCGTGGCCGAACAGGCTCGCGCCGCGTGGCCGGGTATCCGTCCACGGGCTCAGGCCAATGCCGATGGCCGGTTGCGGCAAGCCCG
>Ga0209628_10001064_pt1 | contig 17370 bp, 13 predicted proteins | sample TergutCu122P4_FD_187285 | JGI IMG/M metagenome (GOLD analysis project Ga0209628, IMG submission 187285) | Cubitermes ugandensis P4 segment gut microbial communities from Kakamega Forest, Kenya - Cu122 P4 (SPAdes) (version 2) | ecosystem: Host-associated > Arthropoda: Insects > Digestive system...
AAACTTACAATTTCATTTGAGAACTCTTTAAGTTGCATGGCTTTTCCAAACACATCAGCAACTTTATCTTCGCCTAATATCTCTTTTTGGCGATCCAACAAGCCGTAATCTTGATAATTTTTACTTTCTGTAATTTGATTTGAAGTTTGCAAAGTTTCGTCAACAACAGCAAAAGCGTTCAAAATATCTTTGGATACGTTTAGTGCCAACAAAGCTGTGAGCACTAAATACATCATACTTATCAGTCGTTGCCGAGGGGTTTCCGGACAATTTGTTGCACCCATATTATTTAGTGATTAATGGTTAGTGGTTAATGGTTAATTCTTAATTCTTAATTCTTATTTGTTAGTCATTGCAGCTAACATATTGGCATAAATAGAGTTAATTTGCGCCACATTCTTAGATAGCTTATCAACTTCTTGTTTGTATTGTTGCGCTTCTTTAACACTATCATTCATTGAGTTAGCAAGTTTGGATGAAATATCTTCAATTTTCTTGTAATTATCCATAATGGTTTGCGTTCCATGTTCTTGAATTTGCTCAACTTTTTGAATATGTTTGGTTTGTACATCTTGTAAGGTTTGTGCATGTTGTTTTTGGATAACAAACATTTCCTGAACATTTTTTAGTTGTGTTTCAGTAGTTTCGGTAAGCGTAGTTTGCAGTTTTTGTGCATGTTGTTTTTGTATTTCAGCCAATTCTTTAACACTTTTTACCTGTAAATCAGTACTTTCAGATAGGGCATTTTGTAATTTTTGTGCATATTGTTTTTGTCCGTCAATAATTTCTTGAGCACTTTTCTTTTGCGCATCAACCATCTCTTGTGCACTTTTCATTTGCATTTCTGAAGTTGCCGAGATGGCATCCGCAGATTTTGTATAAACGCCGGTAAGATTTTGCATGGCATCTTTTGCTTTTGAAAGATTATCCACATACCCTTCGGTTGCCATAGCGGCATCGGTGGTAAAAGAGAGTTTTTTTGCATTTTCGCTTAAATTTCTCATACCGGAAGCCAAACTTTCTATCAATGCAGGCTCAATTTTCGCTTCTGCCAGCATATTATCCAATTGTTGGGTAACCGTACCCTTAGGTTTTCCTTTAGCTTCTTCTGCAATTCCCAATTCGGGATAAACCAACGCCCAGTCATATTCTTTATGAAGGGGTTCAAATGCAGAAAAGAAGAAGATTAAGGCTTCAGTTGTCATACCAACAATTAGCATATAATCTGCTCCTGGGGCATGTATAATTTTTAGCAATGCTCCCATAATTACCGCTGAGGCTCCCCAGCCGTATAATTTTGCCATGAAATTTTTGTATCCTTTGCTACGAACAATTTTGTAAAGACTCATAATTTAGTGGTTAATGGTTAATGGTTAATGGTTAATGGTTAATGGTTAATGGTTAATATTTTAATTATTAATTATTAATTCTCAATTCTCAATTCTCATTTGATTTACCTGTATATTTTTGAACCGGTTCCTTTGTTGGCATCTTTTGGATTGGAAGTAGCAGGTTGGATGCAACGGAATCCAATATATGAGGTACAAGAATCCTGATATTGATAATCTCTCATGTGAACGGTAATATATTTGCTAATATCTTTCCATGAACCACCTCTAACCACTTTAGTTTTTCTTTCAGGAGATTCGTTTTTAGCAGCATTATATTTATAAACAGGATTCATATCTGAAACGAAAGAATAAGCAGATTGTGAGAAGGCATCCAAGCACCATTCAGCCACGTTACCGCTCATATCATATAACCCATAATCGTTTGGAATATAATAGGCTACTACGGTGGGCTGTAGATATCCGTCTGCTGTATAATTTCCTCTTTGGGGTTTAAAATTTGCCAAGAAACAACCTTTGTCATTAGAAGGATAGGGACCTCCCCAAGGATACGGATTGCCCTGTAAACCACCTCTGGCAGCCCATTCCCACTCTGCTTCGGAAGGCAATTGAAAATCATGCTCTATAGGATACCCTCTGCTTTTCAGCCACACATTACGAATTTGAGAACGCCAGTTACAGAATGCTTTACACTGCAGCCAGTTTACCCCCACCACAGGATAATGGGTATATTGCGGATGAGAAAAATAGTTTCTGGTCATGGCTTCATTATCTGAATATGAAAATTCATAAATCCAAACTAAAGTATCGGGATAGATGTTTACTTCTTCCCTTTTAATGAATCTGCTTAAGTCGCCTCCTACTTGGCTGGGTCTATTGGCAAACATTCCGCCTACATCGCTCGTTGCTTTTTCTTTTTTAGCAGCCTCATCGTAATCAAAATACCAATATTCGTAATTCATTTTGGCGGCATTAATTCCTAACGGACGGTAGTGGTAATAGCGCGTATTGATTGTGGTATAGAGCGGACTTAGTGCTTGTCGAACATCTTCATTAGTAGAGTTCCAAGGAATCTCTTCTTTCCAGTTAATTACGCGGGGTTCAATAAGTTCTCCGGCGTTTTCTCCTTTTTTATGTTTTAGAAAATGACCAAGTTTTTCAACTTCAGTAATTTCAGCCTCGCCTAAAAGAACGTGAGCAATAGAGTCTCTCACCCAATTTACGAATTGGTGATATTCATTGTTTGTGATTTCGGTTTCATCCATCCAAAAAGAAGTTATCGTAACAGGGCGTGTTTGAGGAGCAAACGAAAGTGAGGGGTCGTTTTCACCTAATCCCAACATGAGATTTCCTGAGGGAACATAAACCATTCCATAGGGAGTAAAAGTTGCAAATTTTGTTTTATTGGTAACTCCAACCAATTGACCGTCTCCGGAATTTTTGCAAGCCGCAAAACACAAGAGAATACATGTACAGAAAACTAGTTTTTTCATTGATTTTTAAATGTTATGATTTTGGAAAACGCAAAAAAAAAAAAAATATTATAATTTTATGTTGTTTTAGTATTGATTTTTATATAAATGCCGTGAAGAACCATATCCGGTTAGCGGTTTTTCGGTAAAGAAATTAAAACCGTATCTTATAAGTATTTCAAAATCACCAAAGCTACCGGCAGGCTGCCAGGAATATTTTTTTGTTTGAAAAGTGTATGCTAATCCAATTTCTAACCCTTTAAGATATGCGTTTGTGCTGTTATAGAAAGGAACTGCTCCTAAGAGAACGGCTATACCATTGTTTAATTGATAAGAAGTTCCGAACCAAATGATACCGTTATATCTTGCCAGAGCCATGAGTGAAAAGCTCCAGGTCGCAAAATCGGATTGAATGAGTAAACTGGGTTCAACAGACCATGGAACCGGTGTTTTTAAATTCCAGATATAACCGCCCATGGCATATAAATTTCGTATGGGTTTAAAATGTTTTTTCTCTCCCGAAATACGAACTCCTCCCAAAATTTTGTTACAAGAGAGCCCGGCATACCATGTGGGTGCCTTATAGTGAAGCCCGAAATTCATGTCAAAATCTAAAAATGTCATCCCGGCAACTCCATCAAGAGTTTCAGGTTGAAAGGGATGAAATTTATCCTTACTTGGCGGTTTTTGGTTTAAAAACCCAAACTGTAATCCAACACCGAATTTTCCTCCTCGAAATGGGATTTTTGCAGCGTAACCAAAGTTAAAACCTATATTATCGTGATACAACCCTTTATCTTTAAGGAAAGTAATGTTTACCGCTCCTTTAATTTTTTTTAGATAAGAGTCAACGTTTAATAAAATTTGCTGTCCTTTAACCTTTTCATATTGCTCTTTTTGGTTAGCGTTATCATTATTTTGATCTGTATTTTTTGGGGATTTAAGTCCTAAATCCACTTGCCGTAGAACTCCGGTAAAATTCAAATGCTGCTCTTTTTCCCCCATTGCCCCCGAATTATAGAAAGATTGTGTCCATGGGAACAAAGTAACTTGCGGGTCTTTTTGGGCAAAAAGGGTAACGAAAGATGTAAAAAATAGAATAATAAAGCCGTATTTTATGCGCATAAGCATCTTTTTTTTTGGGTGCACAAAAATAATTTTTTTTTTCAAAAATTATCGTTTGTTTTTTTTTCTTTTTTTATGCTAATTCTTCATTCATTTTTTCGTTAATCAAAGAGATAAAATTCTCTACTTTCATAGCACCGTGGTCGCCAATTTTGTGTTCGCGGACAGAAACTGAATTTTCGGCTTCCTCTTTTTCGCCAACAATAATCATGTAAGGTATCTTTTTTATTTCCGCATCGCGAATTTTTTTGCCGGTTTTTTCATTTCTTTCATCAATAAGCACGCGAATGCTTTGTTTTTCTAATTCTTCTTTGAGCCGGAACGCATAGTCCAAATATTTTTCGGAAATGGGAAGAATGATTACTTGGTCGGGGGTGAGCCAAAGCGGAAAATCTCCGGCAGTATGTTCTAACAACACTGCCACAAATCGTTCCATCGAACCGAAAGGTGCACGGTGTATCATCACCGGACGTTGTTTTTGCTGGTTGGCATCAATATATTCCAGTTCAAAACGCTCTGGTAGGTTGTAATCCACCTGAACCGTTCCCAACTGCCATTTTCTTCCGATGGCATCTTTTACCATGAAATCCAATTTCGGACCATAAAACGCCGCTTCACCAATTTCGGTAATGGTTTGCAACCCTTTTTCTTGGGCAGCCTCAATAATGGCGCGCTCCGCTTTTACCCAATTTTCATCCGAACCGATATATTTCTCACGGTCATTAGGATCGCGAAGTGAAATTTGTGCTGTGAAATTCTCAAACTTTAGTACCTTAAATATATATAGTATGATGTCAATTACTTTTATAAACTCCTCTTTGAGTTGGTCGGGGGTGCAAAAAATATGCGCATCGTCTTGCGTAAACCCGCGCACACGCGTCAATCCGTGCAATTCGCCGCTTTGTTCGTAGCGATACACAGTGCCAAACTCAGCATAACGGATGGGAAGTTCGCGGTATGAGTGAGGTTTCATGGCATAAACTTCGCAGTGATGCGGGCAGTTCATTGGTTTTAAGAAAAAGGCTTCTCCCTCTTGCGGGGTGGTAATAGGACGAAAAGAATCCTCTCCATATTTTTGGTAATGTCCCGAAGTTTTGTACAGATCTACATTTCCTATATGCGGACACATAATTTGTTGATAACCATATTTTTTCTGTACTTTTTTTAGAAATTGTTCCAAACGCTCTCTTAATTCAGTGCCTTTGGGCAGCCAAATGGGTAGCCCCTGTCCTACGGCTTGTGAAAAGGCAAACAACTCCAGTTCTTTACCTAACTTTCTGTGGTCGCGCTTTTTAGCTTCTTCCAACAACACCAAATAATCGTCTAATTCTTTTTTCTTTGGAAATGTAATTCCGTAAATACGAGTTAGTTGTTTGCGTTTTATATCTCCGCGCCAATACGCGCCGGCTGTGCTCAATAATTTAATGGCTTTAATATTTGCGGTGTCAAACAAATGCGGACCTCGGCACAAATCGGTAAAACCATCTAATTGATATAACGTAATCGTTCCATCTTCCAAATCTTCAATCAATTCTACTTTATATTCGTTGTTTTTTTTCACAAACAATGCTCTGGCATCATTTTTAGAAATCTCGCGGCGTTCAAATTTTGGACGTGCCTGAGCCATTTCCAACATTTTGGCTTCAATTTTCGGAAAATCTTCCGATGAAATAGAATGCCCCATGAAATCGATGTCGTAGTAAAACCCATTTTCGATATCGGGACCGATTCCAAATTTTACGCCCGGATATAGTTGTTCCACCGCCGCTGCCAATAAATGTGCTGAGGAGTGCCAAAAAACCGCCTTCCCTTCGGTGTCGTTCCATGTGAACAGGGTGAGATTTGCATCGGTATTCAATGCAAAATCGAGCGAAACGACCTCTTGGTTTACTTTGGCGGCGAGGACGTTACGCGCCAACCCCTCGCTAATGGAAAGCGCAATTTGATAAGGAGTTGTTCCTTTTTCAAACTCTTTTACTGCGCCATCGGGTAATGTAATCTTTATCATTGCTAATCAGATTTTTAATTTCGAGGCGCAAAAATACATTTTTTAGGCATAAAGTTTTTTTATATTTTTGCGTTATGATTTTTTCTGACGATTACTTTATGAAAATTGCTCTTCGGGAAGCTGAAAATGCCTTAGAACGAGGGGAAATTCCGGTGGGAGCGGTTGTAGTGTTAGATGACACCGTGATTGCAAAAGCCCATAATTTAACGGAAACTTTATGCGACGTTACCGCCCACGCTGAAATGCAAGCACTTACCTCTGCGTCTCATTATCTGGGAGCTAAATATTTGAACGATTGTGTTTTGTATGTTACTTTAGAACCTTGTGTAATGTGTGCCGGAGCACTTTTCTGGTCGCAAATCGGGAAAGTGGTGTATGGTGCTTCCGACCCCAAAAGAGGCTATTCTTTGGTAAATGCGTCATTATTGCATCCGAAAACAGAAGTCGTTAAGGGGGTTCTTGAAAATGAGAGTAAACAACTTTTGGAACTTTTTTTTAAACAATTAAGAACGTAATGATAGTTCGGCTTATAGTTCGGCTGAGGCTGAGCCTCAGCCGAGCCAGGGCAACCCATTTTTTTATTAATTTGCATCTCAAAAAAAAATGTTAAATATGAAACATTGCAACATTGTAAACCAATCTAATCATCCGTTGCCATTCTACAGCACCGAGCACTCGGCGGGAATGGATTTACACGCTTTTTTACCGAAACCGGTAGTTTTACAACCGATGGAACGTGCCTTAATCCCAACAGGATTGTTTATAGAACTGCCGGAGGGCTACGAAGCGCAGGTGAGACCGCGAAGCGGACTTGCCATAAAAAACGGAATTACCGTACTTAATTCGCCCGGCACCATTGATGCCGACTATCGCGGTGAGGTAAAAGTTATTCTCATCAATTTGTCTAATGAACCGTTTACCATTCAAAACGGAAACCGTATTGCCCAGATGGTTATTGCCAAATATGAAAAAATTGAATGGAAGCAAGTTGAAGCATTATCGGATACGGTGAGAGGGGAGAAAGGGTTTTGTAGTAGCGGTATCTAATTCAATTCATAACGCATCCGTTTTTTAACGAAAAAATCTATATTTTTGCTGCTTAAAATAATAAGCACAATGAACCCTATTCAAACGCTGAGAGACAAACCCAATTATGTTGTTGAAAGACTTAAAGTTAAGAATTTTGATGCCCTACAAATCGTTACGGATGTATTGACTTTAGACACGGAAATTAGAACGCTGAAAAAGTCGTTAGATGATAATTTGATGTTGCAAAACAAACTCTCGAAAGAGATTGGAATGTTGTTTCAAACCGGAAAAACAACCGAAGCAAATGAAGCAAAGGCGGAGATTGCGCGTTTGAAATCGGAAGAAAAAGAGAATCAGGAAACTTTGGCAGCCAAAGAGAATGCTATTCAAGAATTGATGGTGTTGTTGCCTAACTTGCCCCACGAGAGTGTTCCCTGCGGAAAAACCGCTGATGACAACGAAATTGTTTACACTGAGGGAGATGCCATAGCGTTAGAAGATGCTTTACCGCACTGGGATTTGGTTAAGAAATTTGATATTATTGATTTTGATGCCGGAACGAAAATCACCGGTGCCGGTTTTCCTATTTATAAAGGAAAAGGGGCGCGGCTGCAAAGAGCGTTGATTAACTTTTTTTTAGATTCTGCCGTAAAAAATCATTACACCGAAATTCAACCGCCCTATTTTGTAAACAAGGATTCGGCGTATGCCACCGGACAACTGCCTGATAAAGACGGACAAATGTATCACGTGGTGTTGGATGATTTCTATTTGATTCCCACGGCGGAAGTTCCGGTTACGAATATTTACAGGGATATGATTTTGAAAGAATCCGATTTTCCGATAAAAAACTGTGCGTATTCGGCATGTTTTCGCCGCGAAGCCGGTTCGTACGGAAAAGACGTGCGCGGCTTAAACCGGTTGCACCAATTTGACAAAGTAGAAATCGTTCAAATTCAACATCCTGACAAATCTTATCAGGCGTTGGAAGAGATGAAAAACTATGTGATATCGCTGTTGCAACAATTGGAATTGCCATTCAGAGTGCTAAAACTTTGTGGTGGCGACATGAGTTTTACTTCGGCACTAACGTACGATATGGAAGTGTTTTCAAAAGCGCAACAACGCTGGTTAGAAGTGAGTTCTGTTTCCAATTTCGAGGCATTTCAGGCAAACCGCATGAAATTGCGATTTAAAGATGAAACCGGCAAAACCCGTTTGGCGCACACCTTGAACGGCAGCGCGTTGGCATTGCCCCGCATCATGGCAGCCCTCTTGGAAAACAACCAAACCGCCGCCGGAATACGCATTCCAAAAGTATTGCAGGGATATACGGGGTTTGATTTAATTGATTAATGGAGAAAGGATAAAGGATAAAGGAGAAGCCTACGGTAGAATTTCCCCTTCAAATTTTGAAGGGGTGCCCGAAGGGCGGGGTAGTTTATAAATAAAAAACAAAAAAAATATGCAAAACAAAAACACCACTTTCAGCATCTTCATCATCGGGGCACTCTTTTTTGTGTTCGGATTTGTAACCTGGCTCAACAGCGTCTTGATTCCATTTTTGAAAACCGCTTGCGAACTCTCGGACGCAAAAGCCTCTTTGGTGCCCTTTGCGTTCTACATTTCCTATTTTGTGATGGCAATTCCATCCTCTGCCATTTTAAAACGAACCGGATTCAGCAACGGAATGGCGCTGGGACTCATTGTAATGGCAATCGGTTCGTTGGTGTTTGTTCCGGCGGCGATACAAAGAAATTACCTGTTGTTTTTGGTGGGATTGTTTACGCAAGGCACAGGGTTGGCACTTTTGCAAACGGCAACCAACCCTTATGTAACCATTATCGGTCCTATTGAATCTGCGGCACAACGGATTAGCATCATGGGAATTTGCAACAAAATTGCCGGAATGATTGGCGTATTGGCACTCTTTTCCGCACTCTTTTCAAGCACCGAGCATTTATTGAAAGACTTTGATTTAATTACCAACCCCGCGTTGCGCGAAAAAATATTGCAGCAATTATCTAATAGCGTGATATTTCCTTATTTACTTATGGCAGCCGTTTTGATTGGTTTGGTGTTGTTTATAAAAATGGCAAAACTTCCCGATGTCCAGGAAGAGGAGCAAGAGGAAACAAAATCGCTGCACAAATCCATTTTTGCCTATCCTTATTTGTGGTTTGGCATTGCGGCAATCTTCTTTTATGTGGGGGTTGAAGTATTAGCGATTGATTATTTGATACTGTATGCCAACGATTTACAAATCCCTGCTGATGTTTCGAGATATTATCCCATTGCGGCGTTGCTGGCTTTAGTGGTGGGGTATATTGTAGGAATTGCGTTGGTTCCGAAAGTAATTTCGCAACGCACTTCGCTAATTTTTAACGCTTCGTTGGGTTTAACGCTTCTTGTTTTTGCATTATTAACAACAGGAACAACCTCCATTTACGCGATTATCGGGTTGAGTTTTGCCCACGCCATTATGTGGCCCGCGATTTGGCCCCTCTCTATTCACAATTTGGGAAAACACACCAAATTGGCTTCCGCTTTTTTGATTATGGCAATTGCGGGCGGCGCGGTTTTACCCTTAATTTTTGGCGTTTTTTCAGATATATACGGCATCCATTCTGCCTATAGCGTTATGATACCCGGCTATATTTATTTGATTGTTTTCGCTGCAGTCTTATGCAAAATAACAAAATGGAACCGTTAAACTTTTAAATTTTTAAATTGTACTGGCGTTGCGCGCAACGCCCCTAACCTTGAACTTTTGAATTTTAAAATTATATTGTATGTTTACCGGAATTGTAGAAAAAACAGGAAAAATTGTTCATATTGAACAGGAAAAAACAAATTTTCATTTCACGATTGAAGTGGATTTTGCAGATGAATTACGAATTGACCAAAGTATGGCGCACGACGGCTGTTGCCTCACCGTAGTAAAGTTGGACAAAGAAAAACGGCAATACGTGGTAACCGCCATGGATGAAACTATGCTGAAAACCAATTTGAAAGCGTGGCATGTGGGTTATGAAGTGAATTTGGAGCGCAGTATGAAATTGGATGCCCGCTTCGACGGACATATTGTGCAAGGTCATGTGGACCAAACTGCCGAGTGCGTAGAAGTAGTTGACGAAAACGGAAGTTGGCGATACTATTTTACTTACGATGTAGAAAAAAATAACTTCACCGTGCCCAAAGGCTCCATTTGTGTAAACGGCGTGAGTTTAACCGTAGTAGATTCCGAAAAAGGACGTTTTTCAGTGGCAATTATTCCTTATACACAAGAAGTTACTAATTTTCATAATTTCAAAAAAGGAACGATTGTTAATATTGAATTTGATGTGTTGGGCAAATATGTTCAAAAGTTATTGGAAGAATATTTTGCCGCAACAAAATAACATCATGCGGTTGTCGTTTTACAGCATTACACAGTAAGGGGCGTTTTGAAAACGCTCCTTACATTAAAAATAAATATATGGGTATTTCTACACAAGTTTTGGGGCTTATTGCCGGTTTATCGCTTTTAGTTTTTCTTCACGAGTTGGGGCATTATTGGTTTGCCCGACTTTTTAAAACCCGAGTGGAGAAGTTTTATCTTTTTTTTAATCCGGGATTATCTTTACTGAGAATGAAGAAGATAGAGGGTAAATTTCAGTATAGTTTTCTATCTTCCAAACCACCGGAGGAGTGGGCAAAACACCCCGAGTCAACCGAATGGGGAATTGGGTGGTTGCCTTTGGGCGGCTATTGCTCCATCGCCGGAATGGTGGATGAAACCAAATCGGCGAAGGATTTGGCAAGCGAGCCACAACCCTGGGAGTTTCGCTCTAAACCCGCTTGGCAAAGGTTTTTTATCATTATTGGAGGCGTTTTGATGAATTTCTTTTCCGCAATCGTGATTTTTATCGCCATTTTGTTTACTTGGGGAAAAGAATATATTCCGCTCGAAAATGCCAAATATGGACTTAAATTTTCTGATGCCGCACAAATTGCAGGTTTTAAAAATGGCGATAAAATTGTTTCCATAGACAACGAGGTGCCTAAACTACTTATCGATTTTCAGAAAAAACTGCTGCTTGACAATCCGAAAGAAGTGGTGATTTTGCGTAATAATCAGTTAGATACACTGCATTTAAAACAAGATAACTGGAAAAGGTTATTGAGCGGCAATTTCTGCGACTATGATTTTCCTTTTGTGATTGAAGAAATCATTTCCGGCAACCCAGCCGAACAAGCCGGATTGATGAAAGGCGACAGTTTGGTGGGCATCGACACCTTGCAGATTTTCCTCTTCTCCGACCTTCAAGAAGAGTTGGGATACGCAAAAAACAAAGAAGTTACGCTCCATTTTTATCGCAGCGACAGTTTGCGAACTACCTTGTTAAAAGTGGATGAAAATGGAAAAATTGGCGTGTATGTCAATCAAAACCCCAGAAGTTATTTAGAAACAAAAACGGAGCATTACAGTCTTTTAGAATCGATTCCGGTGGGAATTGATGAAGGGGTAAATACGCTCACTTTTTATGTGAAGCAAATGAAACGCATTTTTACCAAGGAGGGTGCAACAAAAATCGGTGGTTTTGTTACTATCGGAAGTTTTTTTCCAAAATCTTGGAATTGGCAACATTTTTGGTCAATGGCAGCGTTTCTCTCTATCATTCTTGCGTTTATGAATATTTTGCCTATTCCGGCATTAGACGGTGGTTATATCTTGTTCATTCTTATAGAAATGATTACGGGAAGAAGACCCAGCGATAAGTTCATCGGCTATGCCAATACCGTTGGGTTCGCCATCCTCATCGCGCTGATGGTTTGGGCGAATGGGTTGGATATTTCACGATTATTCCGATAACAATATTTTGGCATTATTGTTGTTAATAACAACGTTATTAATTTGATTTCAGACAGATGAATTTTAAGTTTTCCGAAGAGATGAAGAATGCCTTGGATGAGGCGAAAAGAATAGCCGTAAAGTATGGCTATAGTTCGGTGGGAGTGGAGCAGATGGCACTTGCCATTTTTAAACCATCTTCCATGAATTCCGTACAGCAAATTTGTGATTTGTTTAAAATTGATACCGCCCAGGTGTGCGCGCAAATTCAAGAAATGCTCCAAAATAATGAGCATAAAAGCAGTTCCGATATTGATACCATTAAATTTAACGTGCTTACCGAAAACCTCTTCCGTTTAGCCTATTTGGTTTCGAAAGAGTGCAGAAGCGAGTATATTGAGATGATTCACTTTGTGTTGGCTATTTTGAAAGATGGTAGAACCGACTCAAATAATGCCATAAAATCGTTGCTGCGCAAAACCGGCATGACGTATGAAAATGTGATTGCAGAACTTAAAAGAGAGGAAGCCCCGATTGGTTTCGGAGCAGCCATGGCAGGTGTGGATGATGATGACGACGACGATGATGAAGATGACCGCAGGCGAAGCAAAAAATCGCAAAAAGGGCAAACAAGAACTGCTACGCCTATGTTGGACAGTTTTGGTAAAGATTTGACAAAAAATGCTGCCGAGGGAAAGTTAGACCCCATTGTGGGACGCGAAAAGGAATTGGAGCGTATCGCGCAGATATTGAGCAGAAGAAAGAAAAATAATCCGGTGCTTATCGGCGAACCGGGCGTGGGAAAATCGGCAATTGCGGAAGGACTTGCCTTGCGCATTTCGCAAGGCAAAGTTTCAAGAACGTTGCTTCAAAAGCGCATTGTTGCTTTGGATATGGGTTCGTTGGTTGCCGGAACCAAGTACCGCGGTCAGTTTGAAGAACGCATGAAAGGGATTTTATCGGAGTTGGAGAAAAATCGGGATGTGATACTCTTTATTGATGAGTTGCACACTATGGTGGGTGCCGGAAGCCCTCCGGGCAGCCTCGACGCTTCCAATATGTTCAAACCTGCCCTTGCCAACGGAGACCTGCAGTGTATCGGTGCCACTACTTTGGACGAATATCGTCAGTATATTGAGAAAGATGGCGCGTTGGAACGCCGTTTTCAAAAGATTATGATGGAACCCACTACTGTTGAAGAAACACTTGAAATTCTGAAAAACATTAAAAATCGCTACGAAGACCACCATTTAGTGCGTTATACAGATGATGCTTTGCAAGCCTGTGTGGCACTTTCATCTCGTTATATTACAGACAGATGCTTGCCGGACAAGGCGATTGACGCGTTGGATGAGGCAGGCGCGCGGGTGCATATTACCAACATTCATGTTCCGCAAGAGATTTTAGACCTTGAAAAACAGATTGAGGATTTGCAAAAGTTGAAAAACGAAGCGGTTGCAAATCAACAGTTTCAATTAGCAGCCGATTATAGAGATGCTACAAAAAAGGCAGAAGAAGCATTGGCAAATCATAAAAAAGAGTGGGAAAATCAATCGGTTGTTGTACGCCCGGAGGTTACCGATGAAAATGTGGCAGAGGTGATTGCCATGATGACCGGCGTTCCCGTGAAACGCATCGCGAAAAATGAAGGGGAAAAATTGATGCTCATGGCGCAGGAATTGGAAGGAAAAGTGATTGGTCAGGATGAAGCGATTTTGAAGATTGCCAAAGCGATAAGACGAAATAGGGTAGGTCTGAAAGATCCCAACAAACCTATCGGAACGTTTATTTTCTTGGGACCCACGGGCGTTGGAAAAACGTACTTAGCCAAAGTGTTGGCAGATTATCTGTTCGATTCGCAAGATGCCATGATTCGTTTGGATATGAGCGAGTATATGGAAAAACACACGGTTTCGCGGTTAATTGGTGCGCCTCCCGGGTATGTGGGCTACGAAGAGGGCGGACAACTCACGGAAAAAGTGCGCCGAAAACCCTATTCCATCGTGTTGTTAGACGAAATTGAAAAAGCACACCACGATGTGTATAATGTTTTGTTGCAAGTGTTTGATGATGGACAACTTACCGATGGCATCGGCAGAAAAGTGGATTTTAAAAACACGATAATTATCATGACTTCTAATATCGGTTCCCGCGAATTGAAAGATTTCGGGACGGGCGTGGGGTTCAGCACTTCGGCAATAAAGGCAAACAAGGGAAAAATGGAGCACAGCGTGTTGGAAAATGCCCTCAAAAAGAACTTTGCGCCGGAATTTCTAAACCGCATTGACGATATCGTTTATTTTAATAGTCTTGATAAAGCAGAAATTGTAAAAATTATTGATATAGAGTTGAATAAAGTGTTGAAAAGGGTTTCAGGGTTGGGGTTAGAGGTAACAGTAACCAACAAGGCAAAGGATTTCCTTTCGGAAGCCGGCTGGGACGCCAACTACGGTGCCCGACCATTGAAACGCGCCATCCAAAAACATGTGGAAGATGTGCTCGCCGAAGAGATTCTCCTTAATCGTATTGAAGATAAAAGAAAAGTAACCTTGGATTATAACGATGTTACGGAGAAAATGGAAGTGAAAATCCCACTCGAACACTCCAGTTGAAAGTTTTAAATTCATCGAATCCGGCAAAAAAACCGATATTCCCCACAAAAAATATTCTGGAGAGCGAATAACCCACCTCAAAATAACTCTTTGTGAGCGGATTGCTTACAAGTGAGAGGTGGATATTTTCCGTAATCAAAGTTTTGTTAAGTCCGGGGATAAATTTCAACAGTAAATAGAGCGTTTCATATTTGACATGCCCGGCAACAAACCATTCATTAGTAGCGTATTTGTAATTGGGCATGGTGTTAAATATTTCGCTGAATGTATTGAGTGTAACCCAAAAATTATTGGTTTGAAACTGTTTAAACTGACTGAAATGAATATTCTTTGTATTCGGGAAAAATCCCGTGGTTACGCTGTATGTTAATGATTTTGATAGTTTAAAATTCACTTTTTGGGCAATATTCAGTTCCAAATAGTCAAAATTACTCTTGCTTCCCAATGTTCCTTTTATCCCTTTTTTCCAGGAAATTGTAAATGTAGGAAATTTTGAACGTACATAATATTTTATTTTTTTGTTTTGTGAATATCTATAAAACATTCTCGGCGTGTAACTCAAGGAGATATCCAGCAAAAGTGCGTTTTGTGCAGAAAGATAATCAAGGTTGTTTGCAACATATTTATTATCAGGAATATTTGAGTGATAATCTCTTTTTTTTCTAAAAAAGAAAGAATAGTTACTGCGGTTATCAAGCGGATGCAGTTGCTCGTAAGACAACGCGCAAGCCATCTGGAAACTGTGAAAAATCTCAATATTATGTTTAACTCCCACATACGACCTGTCGTAAAACTGAATCAAATTGTCTCTGAAATACAGCGAACTAATAGTGTTCATTAAATATTTACCTTCAAGGTGTTCCTTTTTAAAATCGAAACTATTCATTCCGCCAAAGAGTTCCAAACTTGCAAATCGTTTTCGGTCATAGTTCCATTTGGAAGAGAGGTCAAAGAAAACTTTTTTGGAAGCAAAGGCAAAACCTAAAGTAACTCCGTTGTTTAAGGTGGTTACGCTATCTTTAAATCTCTTGTTTGCATATACATGTACTCCTAATTTAAATCCATCTACCGTATTAAAAGCCAAAACGCTCTTTCTTGGACTAACCCCGAAGAAAAATGTTTTATTCTTGCTTTTCTTTTTCTTTATTTGAATATCATCCAACAATGAGAATTTTTTCTTTTCTTCTTTAATGGAATCATTGACGCGCTTTTGCTCGAAACTGCCTAATTCTTCTTCGGAAAGCGGGATGGTGCGATAGGTTTCCCATTGAAGCGAGTCGTATTTTAATGCGTTGCTATCTACGGTTAAGAAAAAACGTCTCTCTATTTCCAAAGGTTTCACACTGTCATTGCTTGTATTGTTTTTCAATTCTTCTTTATTTTTTGATTCCATCAATTCCACTAATTTTATGGTCTCTCGTGTTGTAAGATTCTCTTTATTCATCATTTCCGCAATCTCTTTTGTCAATTTTTCCGATTTTTTGGAAACCACAGGTTTTTTTTCGGAACTGCGCGGTTCATCGGCAGGCGGCTTTGAAGAAGATAACTCGGGGTTAATTGTATAATCTTTATAACGTACAGAGTGGGTGGTGTTTAAATCAAAATGAAACCCCATGGCTTTAACATCAAAGTTGGTTTTAAAACTGCCGGGCATCCAAATATTTTTTTCGACCGGTACATAGTTTTGTTTAAACGTAAATTTTGCTTTACCAAATCCGAAATCTATACTTCCCTTTAAATCAAAGTTATATACATGCCACGAACCGTCAATAATATCAATAAAACCTGAAAATGTAAGCGGAGAGTTGTTTTTTGGCGTTACTTTAATGTGATATATCAGATTATCACCCTCTTGATAAGTATGGTCTAACGAGTAACGGTAAATGGACAACCCATCTTTAGTAACCGGAGATACAAAACCGTTTTCATACGTTCGATAAATATTGTAAAGAGTGAATCTTTCAAAATTTATATCTAATTGTTCGGGGTAAGTAGTTCTTTTTGAGATTACTTTTTGTTCTGTTTTATTGGGCTTAACGGTTACTTCGCTTACCGATTCTTCGGTAAAAATATCATTCTTTTTTATCGGAATTTTGTTTTCTTCTTTCAAAAATTTGTTTATCACATTCATCAATTTAGGAGCGTCTTTTACTTTCAACGTTCCTTTTGCATAGAAATTTGCCTTGTAGGTGAGCAGTTGTTTTCTGTAATAGGGCGATTTTGCGACTGTATTTCTGATAACCCTGTATGCCATATCTTCATCTTTTGCGCTTACGGAAACCTCTTTAAGTTGAATGTTTTTGGCTTCCATTTTAACTTCCATGAAGGTGGTTTTCGAAATCTCAACCGTTTTTGTAACCGTTTGATAATTCATGTGTTGCACGATACATGTATAGGTTCCGGGCGTTAAGGAAAGAATAAAATCGCCGGTTCCGGTTGAGATAGAGCCTGTTTTTGTTTCAACCACGTAAATAGTGGCATATTCCACCGGTTCGCCTTGTGTATTAGTAATTTTTCCCTTCAAAGACTGTGCATAACTATTGACACAGAGCAGCAAAAAAAGGAAGATTGTAATTTTTTTCATTTAGATGAAAAACAGACTTCATTTTAATTTATCTTTATTATTATCGCTTATTTGCGCCCTGTTGCGTTTTTCTACTTTTGCCATAATTAAAATGCCAATTCTTTTTTTACTTCAAAAAACGATTTATTAAAATCACGAAAAACATTTTTTCTATCTTCTACCATTTTTTTCTTACTGTAACCAATGGATAAATATTCAGTATTGTCTTTTGGTTTATACTCATTAAGAAGAAATACAGCATCCCTTTTTTCTATGGGTGAAAAAGCACCTTCAAAAATAATTCTGCTGATAATGATATTCATGTTTTTGGTTATTGATTTAATGGTAAACGTGAAGTAAATAGTTTTTAGTGTAAGT
>Ga0209628_10001065_pt1 | contig 17365 bp, 14 predicted proteins | sample TergutCu122P4_FD_187285 | JGI IMG/M metagenome (GOLD analysis project Ga0209628, IMG submission 187285) | Cubitermes ugandensis P4 segment gut microbial communities from Kakamega Forest, Kenya - Cu122 P4 (SPAdes) (version 2) | ecosystem: Host-associated > Arthropoda: Insects > Digestive system...
GTGATGCCGGAAAAGCCCTTTACCCGGAAGATCGAGGCGCGCATCAGAACCATTGACCGGGTCATCGACTCGGCGGCCGGAACCTTTGGCGTTCAGGTCGAACTGGACAACGCCAAGCAGGATCTGCCGGCGGGGATTCGGTGCAAGTTGCGGGTGGGGCAGAAGTGAACTTTCCTTGTTCCCTATGAGATACGGATTTCAGGGGAAAGGTCAGATTAAGTGGATGAAAGCTCGCATAAAAGCCTCTCTCGCATTTCGCGCTTGAGTAGTTTGCCGTTGGCATTGCGCGGCAGCGGCTGTTCGGCCACGGTGAAGCTCTCGGGCACCTTGTAGTCTGCCAGGCGCTCTGCGCAAAAGGCACGCAAAGCGTCGGTATCAATACGCCCGCTTGTTCGCGGGTGGATGAATGCATGGACGCGCTCGCCTAACACTGCGCAGGGTTTGGCGACCACGGCAGCCTCCAGCACATCGGGGTACTGACACAAGATATTTTCGACCTCGATGCAGAAGATCTTGTAGCCACCGCGGTTGAGCATGTCCTTACGGCGATCCATCACATAGACAAAACCGTCGGTATCCATGCGGCCCACGTCGCCGCTACGCCAGTAGCCGCCAACAATGTTCTCGGCCGTAGCCTGCGGGTTGTCCCAATAACCAGATACGACCATCGGTCCGCGAAGCCAGAGTTCGCCAACTTCGCCACGCGGCAGTTCCAGGCCGTCATCATCCATCACTGCCACCTCGGCACAAGGCAACACCCTACCGACACTGTCGAGATGACTCCTTGTGAGGGCCGCAGGCATGATGACGGCGGGCGAGGTCGTCTCGGTGGCGCCATAGCAATTCGACATGCGCAGGTTTGGCAAGCGCTTCGCCAACTGGTCGATGGTGGCTCCGTTCATTGGTGCGCCGCCATAACCGCAGACTGTCCAGGCCGAGAGATCGTGTGCATCGAAATCGTCTTGCAGCAAGCACAGGCTTATCATGGCAGGCACCATGATCGTAAAGCTCATGCGCTTACGCGCCGCGAGTTGCAGGAAATCTTGCGCCTTGAACGACTCGGCAATGATCAGCGTACCCCCGAGACCCAGCGTGACCATCATCAGGCCGACAAGACCAGTGACGTGGCTCAATGGCACGACCACTGCGCCGCGCACATCCTCATCCAGACCTAGGGCATGTTGGTAATGCAGAACGGAGTGAACCACATTGAGGTGGGTCAGCATGGCCCCCTTCGGAAAGCCCGTGGTGCCCGAGGTGTACATGATGATGGCGACATCGTCCTCATGCACCGGCTGACACGCGGTCAGGGGTGCGTGCTGCCGCAGAGCAGCAAAGGACTGAGGTTGCTCGACCGACACGCCGACAAGCAGGCGATGGCGCAACTTGGGGACATCACTTTCGACGGGCCAACGCGATTGCAACGATGCGTCGGAAATCAACACACTCGCACCACTATGGTTCAGGATATAGGCCAAGCCTGGCGTTTGCTCGCGCACGCTCAGAGGGACAACGACGGCTCCTAATGCCTGCACCGCGAAGAAGGCCACGACGAAGTCACTGTGATTGCCCAACAGTAACGCTACACGGTCACCAGGCGCCACGCCCATGGCACGCAATCCGGAAGCGGCGCGCAGGGCGTGATCTTCCAGCATTGCCCAGGTCAGGCATATTTCCCCCATCTCACCTTCGCTGATCACGGCTTCGCGGTCAGCGTGACGCGCGGCGGCTGAGCGCCACATGTCGTTAATGTCGCGTGGACGCTGCAAAAAGCAGCGCACCACACGATTGCCGAAATGCCACTCCAGTCGAGTTTCGGGCAGTTTCATCAAGGTATTGGTCATGCTTCGGCTCCCATTAAGGACTCGTCCATTCCCGCGAGCGCGCACGTCACGGACAGGGCCTCACGGTACTCGGCCACAATGCGCTCTTTTCAGTGCATAGAGTAATAAACTGCTGTCGACCCAAGGTTCTCTTTCGCGCGCACCAACTCCGCACGAGCCAGCGTGCGCAAGTGCACTTCGTCGGGACCATCGAAAAAGCGCATGGCGCGCCCCCAGGACCACAAATAAGATAACGGCGTGTCGGGTGTGACTCCCATGGCTCCAAAAACTTGCATAGCCCGATCGATTACGCGGGTTTGCAATTGGGCCGCCACGAGCTTAATGGCCGATACGTCCACGTGTGCGGATTTGTTGCCGTAGGTATCCATCTTCCAGGCCGCATGGAGTACGAGTAAGCGCGCCTGATCGATTTCCACGCGGGAGTAGCCGATCCAGTCCTGCACGTTGGCATAGTCGCTCAAGTGCTTGCCGAAGGCGCGACGCGACAGGGCGCGCTCACACATCAGTTCCATCGCCAATTCGCACTGCCCGATGGTGCGCATGCAGTGATGGACACGCCCCGGCCCCAGGCGCGCCTGCGCTAAGGCGAAGCCCGCACCCTCTTCGCCGATGAGGTTCGAGATGGGAACGCGCACGTTGGTGTAGGTCACTTCGCAGTGCCCATCGGGCGCATGGTGGTGCATGATGGGCACGTTACGAACGATGCGGAAGCCCGGGGTATCCAGCGGCACGATAACCATGGAGTGTCGAGCGTGACGAGGCGCGTCTGGACTCTCGTTGGTCACGCCCATGACGATGGCGAACTTGCAATTGGGGTGCAGCGCGCCGGTGGTGAACCATTTCCGGCCATTGATCACGTATTCGTCGCCTTCGCGCCGAATGGTGGTGGCGATGTTCGTGGCGTCCGATGAAGCCACGTCAGGCTCGGTCATTGAGAAGCAGGAGCGTGTTTTACCTTCGAGTAGCGGCACGAGCCAGCGCTCGCGCTGCTCGGGTGTGGCAAACAGGTGCAACAGTTCCATGTTGCCTGTGTCGGGCGCGTTGCAGTTGAATACCTCGGGTGCCCAGGGAATGCGTCCCATGATCTCGGCCAGTGGCGCATATTCCATGTTGCTCAGGCGTGTGCCTGGCTCGTCGTCGCGCAGCCCCGGCAGAAACAGGTTCCACAATCCCGCCTCACGCGCCAGCGCTTTGAGTGGTTCGACAACGGCCGTTGGATAGACGCCCGTAGCCGCGACCCGCTCAAATTCGGCATTGCTAGGCAACACATGCCGGTCCATGAACTTCTTCATCGTACGCTGCATCTGCAGGCTCTCTTCGCTGTATTCGAATTGCAAAATTAATCTCCAGATGGAAAAATTCAGAAAAGAGGGACAGGGGTATGAATGGCTTCGATCCCGCGCTGCGCAAGCGCTCGGCTCAACTGTCCCACTTCGGCAGCGTTGTCGGCCACTGCATTGCCGCGCGCAGCGCGCGCGGCAATGCCCTCGAAAATCACGGCCCAGCGCATAAACGCGAAGGCCCAATGGAAAGGGGTGGCTTGGCACGTTGTCGCCCTGCCTGCATGGCGGTAGTAATGCGCCAGGTATTCGTGTTCAGTGGGGATGCCAAGCGCCGCTAAATCAAGCCCCCGGATGCCGCCAAACTCTTCGGGCAGCGTACGCCATGTCACGGTATTGAACGCCACGTCGGACAACGGATGGCCCAGGGTAGAAAGCTCCCAGTCAAGCACGGCCACCACGCGCGACTCCCGGGGATGGAACAGCAGATTGTTGAGCTTGAAGTCCCCATGGGTGAGCGTGGTTTCTTCATCGGCAGGCAAATGCGCTTGCAACCAAGCCAGTAGTTCGTCGATACCCGGGTTCTCCCGCGTTTTCGATAGAACCCACTGCTGCTGCCAGCGACGCAACTGGCGCGCGAAAAACCCACCCTCGCGCCCAAAGCCATCTAGCCCTGCAGCGCGCCAATCCACTGCATGCAGTTGCGCCAATGTGTCGGCCATCGCAAGATAGATGGCGCGGCGCTCGGTAGGCGCCATACCGGGCAGATGGTTGTTCGGGAAGACGCGCCCTTCGATCCTCTCCATCAAATAGAACGGCGTGCCCACGATGTCAGGCTCAGCGTGATAGAGCACCACCGGCGGCACGGGTAACGCGGTAGCCGCGAGCGCCTGCATAACGCGGTACTCACGGTCCACTGCATGCGCTGAGGGGAGCACGTCACCAGCAGGCTTCTTGCGCAACACCATGCGGCGGTTGTCGAAGCTGACGAAGTAGGTTGGGTTGGACTGGCCGCCGCCGATGGCTTGAAGCTGCATGGCACCCTGCAACCCTGGCAGGCGCTGGCATAGGAAAACTTCAAGGCGCCGTTCGTCGAAACGGTTCGCGCTCATGTCGTCGCCTTTGGCTGTGTTGCCTGATTGGCGCCGCGCTCAATCACATGTTCGCTATCGAACAACGTACGTGAATGGTTGTGCTCGGACTGCGAGATGAGAACTGACAGATGGTACGCCTTGAGGCTGAAAATGACTTCTGACAGTCGCTTGGACAGCGCGGGCGCCACGCCTTCGAATGGCTCGTCGAGTAGCAGCAACTGCGTGCCAATTGCCAGCGCGCGGCCCAATGCCACCAGCTTTTGCTGGCCACCGCTTAGCAGTAGCGCTTTGCGTGCGCCCAGTTCCTTGACCTCGGGCATCAGCTCATAGACGAAATTGAGCCGTTCGCGTACTCCTAGGTGGCGTGACACCCACAGAGGCAGCAGGATGTTTTCCTCCACCGTCAACTGAGGCACCAGGCCCCGATCTTCGGGCATGTGCCCTATGCCCAAGTGCGCGCGACGATGCACGGGCATGGTAAGCAGATTTTCGCCTGCGAACCGGATACTCCCATCGCTGGGCTTGAGGTGGCCCATGATCGTGCGCATCAACGTGGTCTTGCCTGCGCCGTTGCGGCCGATGAGGCCTACCATCTCACCCTTGCACACCTGTAGCGAGAAGCCTCGTAGCGCGGGCATGGCCTGGATGCTCACATCCACCGATTCGACTGCAAGCAGCTCTGCACGACTCATACCGCGCCTCCCGTTACATGACGTTGCACGTCTTCGTTCGCCAGTACATCGGTCGCTGTGCCATCGGCAATGATCCGTCCGCTATAGAACGCGATCACGCGCTCCGAGAATCGCGAGACGATCTCCATGTCATGTTCCACGAAGAACACCGTGGCCTGCTCGTGCGACAGGGCCTGCATCAGACGTTCCATGGTCACGAACTTCTCGTCGACACTCACGGCCGACGTCGGTTCGTCCAGCAGTAACAGCAGCGGATGGCGAGCGAGCGCCATCGCAATATCCAGCAGCTTGCGCACGCCACCCGCCAGCTCGGATACGGGCTTGTGCGCGGTGGCCTCCAACGAAAAGCGCGCAAGTAGTTCGTGGGCGTGCGCCACAGCATCGGCACGCTGGCTCGACCGCCACGGCGAAAGGCCATGCGGATTGCTCGCTGTCACGGCCACCAGCAGGTTTTCAAGCACCGTGAGTTCCAGAAACAACTGCGGAATCTGGAACGAGCGGCAAATGCCTTGGCGCGCCAGCACCCGCGGCGGCTGACCGGTCACGTCTTTCCCGAGCAGGCGTATCTGGCCGCTGTCCGGCCGCAGATAGCCCGTGACCATGTTGACGAAGGTAGTCTTACCCGCGCCATTGCTGCCGATCAAGCTGAGTCGCTGGCCTGCGGGCACAGAAATGTTCAGATCCTGCGCGGCCACTACCGCGCCGAAACGCTTATTCAGGCCAACGGCCTCCAATAGCGGCGCGCTCATTGCACCTGCTCCCGCGCACGGATGCGTCTGCGTCCCGTCCACAGAGAACCTATGCCTTGCGGCAGTATCCACACCACGATAAGCAGGAATACCCCGAGCACGAGTTGCCACGAGTTCGGGAAGTACAGGTTCGAGAACGAGCGCACGACCTCCAGCCCGAACGAGGCCACGAAGGCGGCTAGTACGCTCTGGTACCCGCCGAGGATGGCCGCAAAGACGAATTCGCCCGAAGTCGTCCAATAGGCGAACTGCGGATCTACATGGCCCAGCGCGATGGCCGTCAGCGCTCCGCCCATGCCGCCAAGCACGCAGGCGATCACGAAATTTACAGCCAGGGAACGCTGCGGCGAGGCGCCGAGGTACTCAACCCGTAGCCCATTGCTGCGCACCGCGCGCGATACCAGGCCCGCGCTGGAGCGGAAATATCGGCCGACCAAAGCGGCGCAGCCCGCCGCGACCACGATGGTCAACGCGTAGATCACGAAATCCGCCCCATCGCCTGACACGACCCGTCCCAGCAGCGTGGGCCGCGCAAGATTGAAGCCATCGGAACCGCCAAGGCGTGTGGACTTACTCAGCAGACCATAGCCCACCATGGATAGCGCCAGCGAAAGCATGGCAAAGAAAATGCCCCGATAGCGTGCCAGCAGTGGTGCCACGACGGCTCCAGTCGCCCCAGCGATCAGCCCGCCCGCGAACACGCGTAACAACGCATCTTGCACGCCCATCCAGTCGGATAGCAGGGCTGCAACGTAGGCGCCGATGGCAAAGAACAAGCCCTGCCCGAAAGTAGCACCTCCGCCGCGCGTGAGCACCACCACGCCCAGAATGGCCAGACCGTGCGATGCTGCCATGGTCATGAGAAAAAGTAGCCACTGGGGCAGCAGCGCGCCCGCGAGCAGCAACCCGGCCAGCCCCATGACAGACCAGAAAAAGGACTGCTTGGCATTCACGTCAAATCACCCTTGCCTTTACAGTCTGGAATAGCCCCTCTGGGCGGAAGATGAGCACGACGGCCATCACAAGGTAGATGCTGAAAAGCTCAGCATCCGGCATCAGGTGCACGGCCAGCGAGCGCGCCAGGCCCACGACCAGGGCACCCACCGCCGCGCCCTCAATGCTGCCCAGCCCGCCGATGATGACCACCGCAAAGCTTGCGATGATGACGCCTACGCTCAGCCCTTGCTGGATCGACACCATGGGCGCTGTGAACGCACCACCCAGCGCAGCCAGGAACACTCCCACGGAGAAAGCAAAGACGTAAACCCACTTGACCCGCACGCCCATGCCAGCGCTCATCTCGTGGTTGTGGATCACGGCCAGCACGATCTTGCCGATCACGGTACGGTTTAGGCCCAACCATACGCACAGCCCGCACACGATGGCCATCGCGACCAGAGCGAAGTCGTAACCCACGAACGTGAGCGAACCTAACTCCACGTTGCCGAATAGATCATAGGGTTCCGTCACATAGTAGGGATTTACGCCCCACACCAGCTTAGTACCGTCCTCCAGGATGAGGAAGAGGGCATAAGTCACCTGCAGCAGCAGCACCTCGTCACAGCCATAGAAGCGCGCGAGAAACACGCGCTCCAGCAACGGCCCCATGATGATGGCCACACCCCCGGCTGCCAGCAGCATTGCCACCAGCGACATGGCGGGCGGCAGTTCCAGCGCGGCAAACCAAGCTACCAGGCTGGCTGCTGCATAGGCGCCTAGCGCATAGAGGCTGCCATGCGCCATGTTCAGGATCTTGAGCACCCCGAACACAAGCGTAAGGCCCAGCGACACGATGAACAGCCAAGAGGCATAGACCAGCGCGTCGGTACCAACGATCAGAGCAAGATCCATGGAAAAGGAACCACCCAGATTTCAGTTAGCCAACACGTTAGTTGCAGCGCGCGCCAGGAAAGCCGGCCTTGATCCAATCCTGGCTCTTCATGCCAGCTGGCGGCATCACGCATTCCGGTGCGAACTGCTGTATGTCTTCGGCCACAACGGACTTCTTCGTGGCGTCGTAGCGCGTGCGGCCAATGGCCATGCTTTGTACCGCTTGGTGACCATCCGCGAGCGTCATGCGGATCTTGCCACCAGGGCTGTCCCACTCGCTGCCACGCAGTGCATCGGCGACCTCCTCGGGCTGCGGCTTCTTGCCGCCGTTCTTGGTCATGGCCTTTTCCACTGCCTGCTTCAGACCCATCAGAGCCTGGGCCGTGCGGTAGCTGCCCTGAGATACCACGCCCTTGCCAAACGTCGCCTCATAGGTTTTCACGAACCAATCATTGAGCGGGCTTGGCTGAGCCAGCAGACCATAGGAGCCACGCGCGCCGAAGATGACGCCGTTCGGAAATTTCGCCCCCATGGAGTTGAAGGCATGATCGGCGGCAGGCAGTACCAGCGGAGTCTTCTTGAACAATCCGCGCGGACTGGCTTGCAGCAGGAAAGCCTGCAGGTCGCCACCCCAGAGACTCGAATAAACGATGTCGGCGGACTCAAGCGCCAAGGTCGAAATCTCGCTGCCGTACTGGCCAGCGTTGAACTTGGGCAGCAGGTCCGCCTGCACTTTGTGTCCGGGGTAGAGTTTCGTCATGGATGCGAGGAAGTCGGCGCGTGCATCCTGTCCATAGGAATAGTCTGGGTTGATCAGGTTGATGCGATCGGCTTTGATGTTGCGCGACTTGAGATAGCGCGCCAAGGCGACGTTGTCCGCAATACCGTGGGCGGAAGTGCGAAACACGTACTTGTAGTTTGCCTCCTCGAAGATGCGTGGCGTGCCGCAATCGGCCATCACCAGCAGCTTCTTCATCTCTTCGGCTACGGGCGCCACAGCGAGGCAATCGCCCGAACCGTTATAGCCTACGATGGCGTCCACGCCTTCGCGCTGGTAGAGATTACGCAGTTCCTGCACCTGCTTAGTCGCACCGCCGTTCTCGTCGAGCAACACGTACTCAATCTTCATGCCGCCGAAGCCCTTGGTCGCGTAGGGCGCCGGCGCACTGCCATTATTGAAAGCTTCGACCAACATCTTGGTTGCGTTCGACGTAGGGACGCCATAACTTTCCGCCGCAGGTCCGGAAAAAAAACCGATGACCCCGATTTTGAAGGTCTGTTGCTCTTGGGCATGGCTGGCGCTAGTCAGTGCCAAGCCAATGGCAGCAAGCGCAGCACGGGAAAGAACTTTGTGGCAAAACGATGGAAAGCGCATGTGAGTTGTCTCCTTTGGTGGGTGATGCTCTCTACAGCCAGTGCCATCACACCAGCTCGGCGCATCGTCCACCCAAGCCCTTCCTCTAGCACCTCCCCACAATGGGTGGGTGGGGTTTGTCCCAACAGGGGAAAGTCAATCGCAAAGATTGGTCATGTGGTCGTGCGCTATCACGTTTCGCTCTCTTCGTGCCGGTGTATCAGCCCCAGGTCGCGCGCCCGTGCCACGGCATCGTCACGACCAGCAACGCCAAGCTTGGTGTAGACATTGCGAAGATGCCATTTCACTGTTTCGGGCGAAACGCCCAGCACCAGGGCGATGCGCTTGTTCGACATACTGTGTGCCAACGCACGCAATATCTCAAGCTCGCGCTCGGACAGCGGCTCGCGCAGAGTCTTCACGGACTGCTGGGCTCCCGCCCTGTGCAGCGTGGCTTGCTGACTCAGATGATCTACATAGAAACCAAGCACAGGATCGACTTGGCCATCGCCCTGGGCGCACTCCACCGCTAGAGCGAGCAGTTCGTCGCCCAGATCAAGCATGCTGCGCACCAGCCCATATTGCTGTGCTTGGAGCAACGTATCGTGCAGCGCCTGCAACGCCACTGACCGCTGCCCCACGCGCGCCAGCAGGATGGCGCGCAACGCCTGCGCAGCACAACGGTCGCGACGCTGCAGCAGCGGCGTGTCGTAGCGCCCGGGATCACCCAGCGCCTCAAGCGCGGCGCGATCATCATGGCTGGCGGCTAGCAGCAGAGCCTGCGCGTAGCGGGCCGCCCCGCGTACACGCAGGCAGACTGGGCTGTCATCGCACGCTTGCCGGGCGGCCAGCACCTGGAGCTGGTGCAGCACTTGGCGAGCAGCGGCTAGATCACCCAGGCGCAACAGGCAGCGCACGCGCTCGCCTAGGCTGAGGGCGACCAAGCGGTCGAGCGAGCGCTGCTGGGTGATGTCCTCCAACCGTTCCAGCCCTTCCAGGGCTTCGAGAAAATTACCTTCGAAACAGCGCAAACGAGCGCTGGCAAGCGATACCGTGATGAGCGCATCGGGCAGTACGACACGTTGCATTGTGTCCAGGCGGCCATCGAGCAACTGCCGCAGGGCGCCTAGGTCATTGACTTCGTAGAGGACGGCGGAAAGACACGCTGCCGCATTGCAAGCAGGCTCGCTGTAGCGTCCCAGGACGCGCTCAGCCTTGGCCAGCGCCTCGCGCAGCAGCGGGTCAGCTTGGCGCACGTTACCCTCGTACAACCAGGCGAAACCCTGTAACGATTCGTTCATGATCTGGCCAAACGCCGAATCGAGCAGGGGCAGGCCATCTTCTCGTAACGGGGGAGCTCCCTGCAACACCGCCCGAGCTTGGGCGTATTCGCCCATGTGGGCGTACATCCACCCCATCAGGTTACGCCGTCCGCCTGCAAGCACGGCGTCGGAGCCATGGCGCATGGTTTCCATAAACGGCAGCAGGCGTTGCGCGGTGCGTAAATCATCCTCTTGCAGCGCTAGCGAAAACGCGAGCAAGGCGCTGTGGGCGCGGCCTTGCTGGTCATCCTCCCGCAGTTGAGCGCGTAACGCTGCCAATGTTTTGTGACAGGCCATGAATTGGCGGTAGCACAGCTGCGCCCAACCGACCCAGAGCAACAGCGAGGGTCGGGTGTTGAGGATGGTGCGTGGTAGCTCGGCCACCGCACGCACCAGTTGCTGGAGTTCGCCGTTGAGGAACAGCTCCCGCGCCCAACGGTCCACCCATTCGACTGCCTGCTGCAGATCACCCGCCGCAACGCCGTGATGCACGGCTTCGTGCAGGAGCCTATGGCGTCCGAACCACTGGGCCAGCAGCGTATGCACGCGCTCGCGCTCCTCGCGTGGGAGGCGCTCGAAGCGCTCCAGCAGCAGTTCCCGGAACAAAGGGTGGAAGCACTGCCAGCCTTCGCGCTCGACGCCATCCAGGGAAGTGACAAACAGGTGTTCAGACCGCAACCGCTCCAGCAGCGCGTGACCAGCTTCCTCCCCCGCCAGTGCTACCACCAACGCCGGATTGAAACCGCGCGCAGCCGCCAGCCGCGTGATGATGTCCAGCGACGCCTCGTCCAAATGGCGCAGCACTTCACGGTTGAAGTAGGCTGCAAAATCATGCGCATTCTGCACGGGCGCTGCGGACCCACCAGGATTCAGGGCCATCAGTTGCAGCCCTGCTGCCCAGCCATCTGTTAGTTCGAGTAGACGCCGCGCTTCGGTCGCCAAGTGCGGGCGCGGCAACGCGACCTGCACGAATGCCTCCACCTCTTCAAGAGTGAAGCGCAGATCGAGTGGGCCAATCTCCATGAGCGCCCCCTGGTCACGCAAGCGCGCCAGCGACAACGACGGCACGGAGCGCGAGACAATGAGCAGGCGCAATGAGGGTGACGCAAAGTCCAGCAGAGTCTGCATGACATGATGGATGCTGGCATCGCCAACGTTTTGCCAGTCATCGAGTACCAGCACCAGCGGCCGACTGCGCGCCAAGAACCCGCGTAACAGCGCGATCGCAATGGCGTCCATGGAGCGGCCCCGGTTGTAGAGTAGCCGGGCTTCGCGGGCAATGTCCGCATCAATCCGATCGAGCGCAGTGAACAGTGGGTTCATCAGGGCCTGCCCATCATCGCCGGGCTGAGCCGTGAGCCAAGCGACGTCATAGCCAAATGCCAGGGCCTTGGCTCGCCACTGCAACGCGAGTGAAGTCTTTCCGCTGCCGGCTGGCCCAAGCACCAGAATGCAGGTCTTGTGGCGGGCCTGCGCCAGCCGTGCGAGCAGATGCGTGCGCTCAATGCTGCCCGGTTTGAGTCGCGGCAGGTTCGAAGTCGCAGTAACGATCTGATTGTCCATGTGGTCCGTATCGTGCCACCATCGCTACAAGATCACGTAGATGAACTGTGCATGCGAGAAGCCTCTGGAGCGCATCGGCCAAGGCGTCAGCCCGACCCGTTGCTGGACTGTCTTGCGGTTCTGGCCGAGGGTACGCCCGAGGATATTGCCGCCCGAGTTTTGAAAGGCGATGGACAGGAGCCGATGCTGGTGGTGCCGTGCGTGGCGGATGCTTGATGACAGAAAAAGCAGCGCACCCAATGCATCGGTCAGATGCGCAAAGGTTTTTACGGCATCCGCGACGGCCTCGGCCTGGAGGTTTTGACTGCATCCGGGTTGATGTTTGCGACTTGGCGTACCAAGCGGGCACAGATCAACGGTGCCTCGTACCAATCCATCACGGTGGAACTCAACAACCTGCAAGATCAGGACATCATCGAACTCAGAAGCTGTAGAGGCGCGTTTCCTTGCGAGGGCCGCTGCCCTCGCGCGTGCGTACCAAACCTAACTCAATCATGGCTCGAACGTGATCATGGGCACGGCGATAGGGCATGTTGGCCTGCTTGGCGGCGCGGTAAATGGAAATGCCCGGCGCATGGACCACCTGATCGAAAAGCTCTCGCCGGCGACCAGGCCATTTCGCCAGCGCTGCTTCTGGACGCAAGTTGAAAGTACTGCTGCTGTGCCAGCTCCACAGGGCGTCTAGTGGTGCAGCGTTACGCACAAGCTCTCGGGGAACATGCTGGCGGATGAGTGGCCACTGATCGACAAATGCCTCGCGGCCGAGAAAGCGCACGAAGTTCTGGGGTGACATGTACCGAATGGAGTCTGGCAGGTACGAGTAATGCCCCGTAAGAATTCCATCGCGCCATTTCTGTAACGGCACCTTTCGGCTCCAGAAAACCCGGCGCGCCACCCTTTCCCATGGGGCAGCATCGGACGCTTGGTAGATCATCGTCATTTTTAACCCCCTGTCTCATCGTCTTCGTCTTGTCTGCCCTCGTCAGGGATTTCGATCATTCCCAACTGCGCGTAGAGGTGTCTTTGCAGTGTGTTGACGTCGCAGCCGGACTTCCACTTGGGGGCCGAAACCATCCCCTCCAACTCCACGGCAATATCGAACCAAGGCATGTTCGCCAAGCCCTCGTAGAAGGCCTGGATCGGAAAGACGTAAGGCAGCGCCTCGATGAATGGCACAAGCGGTTGGGTAGCGATCGACAGGACGTACAGGTCGAACATGTCGCGTGCCGTTTGGCGACCTGCGCAGGGTATCTGCGCTGCGTGGCCAGCCGATCCGACGACTGTGCGCAGCTTACGGTGATATAGGCCTTCGATGGCCTCGGTCATGATTCTGACGCCGTCGAAGGTCAAACCGCTCTCGATCGCTGGGAACACCTGGGCGTACATGTCCTCTACCATCGATACCTTCACGTCGCCCCGATCAGTCACGAGGACAAAGTGCAACTGATTAGCCTTGACCGCGTCGTGTGTGATTTGAATGTCCTCGATGCGCAGGCTGCTCGCGCTCAGTTTGGTCAATGCGTCCTGCGCGTCGAACCCGGGCGAATGGAAGAAGTCCAGGTCATAGCTGAGCCGGTGATGCAAGTAAAAGCGCGAGAGAGCCGTGCCGCCGCAGAGCTTCATCCTGCCCAGCAGTTCGGGGGCTGTCGCGCATAGGATTGCCAACGCATGTTCCTGGAGAGCTTCCAGTTCGTCCTTCTCCTGCAAGAAGCTGGATGGATCGTATGTCATATATGACACTTTACTCTTCTTTTCCGGACTGTTTCCGGACAGTGTCAGCGCTCTGTGGAGTCTGCCAGGTCCGCTTCTGTGCATCACACGAGGATTCCGGGTTGAAGCGACCTGGACGGGTGAGAAGCTAAAGATTGTGAGTTTGGAGCCTGATGCGATGTTGCCTCTTTTGCTGACCCTGTATGGTGGACGGCAAAAAAATCGCCGAACAGGCGCTGTACGAGCCGTGCACGCAGTACGCTGACGCCGCTGCCAATGACCGGTTTGCGGCCTTCGCGTAAACCTCCGATGTGCGCTTTACCGGCGCTGCCGGCACGACCCATATCTATGGCAGACTTGCCCGCTTTGGGCTTCCCGACGACGCTTCGCACATGCAGAAAATCATCCACCAGATTGCCGCCGAACTGAAGGTCGGCGAATCGCAGGTGAAGGCCGCCATCGATCTGCTCGATGGTGGTGCCACGGTTCCTTTCATCGCCCGCTATCGCAAAGAGGCCACCAACGGTCTGGATGACGTGCATCTGCGCGAACTCCAGGCGCGTCTTTCCTATTTGCGCGAACTTGAGGAACGCCGCGAGGCCGTGCTCAAGAGCATCGAAGAGCAGGGCAAGCTCACGCCCGAACTGCGCGCCGCGATCGAGGCGGCGCCGACCAAGCAGGAACTCGAAGACCTTTACCTTCCCTATAAACCCAAACGCCGCACCAAAGGCCAGATCGCGCGCGAGGCGGGCCTTGAACCGCTCGCCGATCGGCTTTTCGCCGATCCAACGCTCGATCCGCAAGCCCAGGCGGCCGAGTTCGTCAGGCCAGCGGCCGATGGCGTCGATTTTTCAACACCCGCGCTGGTGCTCGATGGCGTGCGCGACCTTCTGGCCGAGCGTTGGGCCGAGGATGCGGCGCTGGTGCAGGATCTGCGCGCATGGCTGTGGGCCGAGGGCCTGTTCGCTTCCAAGCTTGCCAAGGGCAAGAACGAGAATGACCTCGAGGTCGCGAAATTCCGTGACTATTTCGACTACAGCGAACCCATCGGCCGCGTGCCCTCACATCGTGCGCTCGCGGTATTCCGCGGCCGGGCGCAAGAGATACTGGACGTCAGACTCGCGCTGCCCGTTGAGCCCGAGCCCGGAGCGCCTTCGATCGCCGAAGGCAAGATCGCGCTGCATTTGGGGTGGAGTCACATGGGCCGCGCGGCCGATGACTTGATTCGAAAATGTGTCGTCTGGACTTGGCGCGTGAAGCTCTCACTGTCGAGCGAGCGCGACCTGTTCACGCGCTTGCGCGAAGAGGCCGAGAAAGTTGCGATCAAGGTTTTCGCCGACAACCTGCGCGACCTGCTGCTGGCCGCCCCGGCCGGCGCGCGTGTGGTGATGGGGCTGGACCCCGGCATCCGCACCGGCGTCAAGGTAGCGGTGGTCGATGCGACCGGCAAGCTGGTCGACACCGCCACCGTCTATCCGCACGAACCGCGCAAAGACTGGGACGGTGCGCTGCACGCGCTGGGCCGGCTTTGCGCCAAGCACGGCGTGAACCTCATCGCGATCGGCAACGGCACCGCCAGCCGGGAAACCGACAAGCTCGCGGCCGACCTGATCCAACTGCTCGCGAAGATGAGTGCGCAGGCCGGCCAGGAGCCGCTCAAGATCGAGAAGGTGGTGGTCAGCGAGGCGGGGGCTTCCGTTTATTCGGCCAGCGAATTCGCATCGCAGGAAATGCCCGACGTGGACGTGAGCCTGCGCGGCGCCGCCAGCATCGCGCGGCGCGTGCAGGATCCGCTGGCCGAACTCGTGAAGATCGATCCCAAAAGCATCGGCGTCGGGCAGTATCAGCACGACGTCAACCAGAGCGAACTGGCGCGCACGCTCGGCGCGGTGGTTGAGGACTGCGTGAACCGCGTCGGCGTCGATCTCAATACGGCGAGCGTGCCGCTGCTTGCGCGCGTCTCGGGCCTGTCGGCCAGCGTCGCGAAAGCCGTGGTGCGCTGGCGCGAGGCGCACGGCGCCTTTTCGAGCCGGCAGCAGTTGCTCGAAGTCGGCGGCTTCGGCGCCAAAACCTTTGAGCAGAGCGCGGGTTTCCTGCGTGTGCGCGGCGGCAGCAACCCGCTGGACCAGTCGGGCGTACACCCTGAAACTTATCCGGTGGTAGAGAAAATCATCGAGGCCACCAGCAAGCCGATCGCCGAGCTGATGGGCCGCGCCGAAATACTCAAAACCCTCAGGCCGGAACTGTTCGCCAACGAAAAGTTCGGCGTCATCACCGTCAGCGACATTCTTGCGGAACTGGAAAAACCCGGCCGCGATCCGCGCCCCGATTTCAAGGTGGCGCGCTTCAACGATGGCGTCCAGGACATCGCCGATCTCAAGGAAGGCATGGTGCTCGAAGGCACGGTCAGCAACGTGGCGCAGTTTGGCGCTTTCGTCGATCTTGGCGTGCACCAGGACGGCCTCGTGCACGTCAGCCAGCTCAGCCACAAGTTCGTCAGCGATGCGCGCGAGGTGGTCAAGACCGGCGACATCGTCAAGGTCAAAGTGATGGAAATCGACATCCCGCGCAAGCGCATCAGCCTGACGATGAAGCTTGACGCCGCATCGGGCCGCCGCGACGGGGCGCGCGAAAACCGCTTCGAAGGAGCAGGCCGCGGGCATCAGCCGCGCCGCAGCCAGGATCCGGCGCCCCAGGGCGTGATGGCCAATGCCTTTGCGAAGTTGCAGGGGTTGAAGCGGTAGAGCCTGTTTATGCCACGCAGCGCCCGTCCACGAACACCCGCAGTTCCCCTTGCGCGAAGGGCGTCCAGGTTTCGTCGGTCGTCAGCGGCGCGGTCACCACGAGGGCTACGCGGTCGGCAGGCGTGGTGTGCTCGGCGAAGTCGATCGAAAGATCTTCGTCGGCCAGGTGCGCGGTGGCAAACGGATGCCGCCGCTCGGTGTAGAACAACTTCGTCGAGGCGTGCGTCCACAGCGCCTGCCCGTTCGAGAGCATGAAGTTGAAGGTGCCGTGGCGCGCGATGCGCGGCACCAGTTCGCGCAGTGTGAGCGTCAGCTCATCGATGTTCGGCACGTCGGCGTGCGATTTGGCCAGTTCCTGCATCAGCCAGCAGAAGGCATATTCACTGTCGGTATTGCCTACCGGGTGAAAACCGCCATGCAAGGGCGGCGCGAAGTTTTTGAGGTCGCCGTTGTGTGCGAACACCCAGTAGCGGCCCCACAGTTCGCGCATGAAAGGGTGGCAGTTTTGCAGCGTTACCTGGCCCTGTGTGGCCTTGCGGATGTGCGCGATGACGTTGCGGCTGCGGATCGGGTAGTCGCGGATCAGCCGCGCGATCGGTGAATCGCAGGCGCTTTCATGATCGACGAACAGGCGCAGGCCCCGGTCTTCAAAGAAGGCAATGCCCCATCCGTCGGCGTGGTGGTCGGTGCGCCCTCCGCGTTGCGAGAAGCCGGCAAAGCTGAACGCGACGTCGGTCGGCGTGTTGCAGTTCATTCCGAGTAACTGGCACATGCGGATAGGGCGAGGTAATAAAGATCAGGAAAATCGATCCCGTATTGTCGCTGCTGTTTTTACTCAAGCGCCTGCGCCGCGCAACGGGCGCAGATGCAGGCTTGGTGGCGCGCGGCTTGCGGTACCCGCGCGAGCAGGGCTTCGGTGAAGCTGGCTTGCCGGCACCAGCACGGCGGCTGGGGCTGGTTGGTCTCGCGCCTGATTTCCGCCGCGCACTGGTTGGGTTGGCCGCACAGCGGGCAGCGGGTAGGGTCGATCGCCTGGGGGGCAGCCAGATCTTTCATGGGATCAAAGTCCGGCGGCCTTGGCCTTGAGGCGCCATGCGTGCAGCAGCGGTTCGGTGTAGCCGCTGGGTTGCTCGACGCCCTTGAATACCAGATCTTGCGCCGCGCGGTAGGCGAAGGAGGTGTC
>Ga0209628_10001066_pt1 | contig 17362 bp, 17 predicted proteins | sample TergutCu122P4_FD_187285 | JGI IMG/M metagenome (GOLD analysis project Ga0209628, IMG submission 187285) | Cubitermes ugandensis P4 segment gut microbial communities from Kakamega Forest, Kenya - Cu122 P4 (SPAdes) (version 2) | ecosystem: Host-associated > Arthropoda: Insects > Digestive system...
CCCTCTACAGCCCGCGCGCCCGGCGGGCGGTGACGGGTTCGCCGCCAATGCCCCAGTTGTCGGTATCCACCTCGTCGATGACGACGACCGTGGTGTTCGGGTTCTTGCCGAGCACATCGACCAGCAATTGCGTCGCGCCCTGGATCAGGCGCGCCTTTTGTTCCGGGGTCGCGCCTTCTTTGGTGATCTTGATATTGACGTAGGGCATGGGGGTTTCCAGTCGGCGGTTGCTTGTTCAGGACATGCGTTCCGGCAGCACGTCGCGCAGCAGGGTAGCGGCGTCGCGGATCATTTTTTCGGTGGTGTTCCAGTCGACACAGCCGTCGGTGACCGAACAGCCGTATTTGAGCTGCGACAGATCCGCCGGAATCCGCTGGTTGCCGGCCTCGATATTGGATTCGATCATCAGGCCGAGCAGCGACTTGTTGCCGTTGCGGATTTGGTTGACCACGTCGGCCATGACCAGCGGTTGCAGTTCCGGCTTCTTGTAGCTGTTGGCATGCGAGCAGTCGACGACGATGTTCGCCGGGAGCCTGGCTTTGGCGATGGTTTCCTCGGCGATGGCGACTGCCACGGCATCGTAGTTGGGCGCATCGTCGCCGCCGCGCAGCACGATATGGCCGTAGGCGTTGCCGGTGGTGCGGACGATGGTGACGCGACCATCGGAATTCAGGCCGAGAAAGGAATGCGGATTGGAAGCCGAGAGGATGGCGTTGATGGCCACCGCCAGATCGCCGCTGGTGGCGTTCTTGAAGCCGACCGGCGTCGACAGCCCGGAGGACATCTCGCGGTGGGTCTGCGATTCGGTGGTGCGGGCGCCGATGGCCGTCCAGGTAATGAGGTCGCCGTAATACTGCGGGCCGTAGGGGTCGAGCGCCTCGGTGCCGGCGGGCAACCCCAGTTCGTTGACTTGCAGCAGGAATTGGCGCGCCTTTTCCATGCCGACATCGACGCGGAAGGAATCGTCCATGAACGGGTCGTTGATGTAGCCCTTCCAGCCAACGGTGGTGCGCGGCTTCTCGAAATAGACGCGCATGACGAGTTGCAGCGTGTCGCCCACGTCATCGGCCAGTTTTTTCAGGCGGTACGCGTAGTCGAGGCCGGCCACCGGATCGTGGATGGAGCAGGGGCCGACGACGACGAACAGCCGGTGATCCTTGCGGTCGAGGATGTTGCACAGCCGTTCCCGGCCGCGGCTGACGGTAGCTTCGGCCTTGGCGGTGAGCGGCAGGCGGGCGTGGATTTCGGCGGGGGTCGGCATGGGGTCGAATGCCGATACGTTGATGTTCTCGATCTTGGTCATGGGGCGGTTCTCAAATGATGTCTTGTACTGTCACGGCCTTGTCGTTGGGCCGGGGCAGTGGCGTAAAAGGGGAATTCTATCCTGCCTGGCCACATCCTTCCTCGCCGTGGCAGGTTCAGGAAACCGGTGGTTTGCCCGCTTCGTCAGCCGACGCATCAGACCCGGCCGTGACGGGGATGCGATAAGCATCGCTGGCCCAGGCGCCGAGATCGATCTGCTTGCAGCGTTCGGAGCAAAACGGGCGCCATGGGTTTTCTGGCGCCCACAACACCTCGCCGCCACATTGCGGACAACGGATCTTGCGTGCCGTCATAGATTGCAGAAAGTCAGATCGAAGGGCACTTCGCCTTCGCAATTGCGCGCCCTGCTGTCGCCGCGTGGCGGTTGGGTGAAGCGGATGTTCAGGAAGTACTTGTTGGCGCTGACTTCGGGAATCGCCGGCCGCTCGTCGGCGATCGAGACGCGCACCATCTGTGCCGCGGTGCCGCCCAGATTGAGCTGAAACTGGCCGGCGGCGGTGGCGGTATAACTCTTGGGACGGCCGCTCGAGCGCAGCAGGCGCAGCACGATGGCGACGGCGTCGCGCATTGGGATCATCGGGCGGCTCCAGTCTTCCAGCGCCGAGCGCCGAACTTCGGGGCTGCGATGCAGCCACCAGTAATAGGACGGCAAGTCGAATTCGCAGACGCCGCCGGGAATCGCGGCGCGACTCTTGATGCCCATCAACCAATCGTTGTCGCGCAAGTGCTGGCCCAGCTTGCCGGTCATCGCCAGCAGCGCGGCCGAGGCTTGCTCGATTTCGTAGAGCGCGCCGGATAGCGCCTCCTCGGAAATATCGGGGTTATTGCGATAGGTCAACAGCGTTTGCCGCTGCCGCTCCAGCTCCTGGATCAGATCCATCTTCAGATCGGCGCGGCCGGCGGCATCGAGGATCTCGAACAGAGCGAGCAAGGCCGTGTGATGTTCAAGAGATCCTTCGCTCTGCATGAAATACGCGGTTTTCTCGAACAGATCCTCCAGACGCAGCAGCGTGCGGATGCGTTCGTTAAACGGGTATTCGTATGTAATCACGCTGCCGGTGTCCGAAAAAACGGAAAACTTTTCTAATTTTGAAGCATTTGCATGCAAATCTCAACAGATTGCTTTAGGTATGGCAATCATGACATCGGCGCAGGTGCGGGTCAGGGGGAGATGTCATGCGCTGGGTGGCAGGCGTTGCCATTGTCCTGCAAGCAGGCCCTCAATGGGCTGGAAGTCGGTTTTGTAGGCCATTTTGCGGCTGGCAGCGATCCAGTAGCCGAGATAGAGGTAGGGCAGGCCGAGGGCGAGGCATTGCTGGCGCTGCCAGAGGATGTTGTAGATGCCGAAACTGCTGCCCGGAATATCCGGTTCGTAGAAGGTGTAGACCGACGACAGGCCATCGTCGAGCACGTCGATCAGGCTGACCATGCGGACGATGCCGGCGGCGGAAAATTCGATCAGCCGGGTATCGACGCAGCTATGCAGAAGGAATTGCGCGTACTGGTCGCGGCTGTCGTCGTCCATGCCGCCGCCGGGGTGGCGGGCGTGCTGGTAGCGGTTGTAGAGGGCGTAATGCGCATCGTGGAAAATCAGCGGCAGTTCGCGCGCGCGTAGATCGGCGTGACGTTTCAGGGCGCGCCGCTGGTGGCGCTTCAATTGCAATTCGGCGACCGGCAGGCGCACCGGGATACAGGCGCGGCAGTCATCGCAATAGGGCCGGTAGGTGAAAATGCCGCTGCGGCGAAAGCCGGCGCGCACCAGCGTGGCGTAGATTTCGCTGTCGATCAGGTGGGTTGGCGTCGCCACTTGCGAACGGGCCTGGCGGTCGGCCAGGTAGCTGCACGGGTAGGGCGCGGTGGCGTAGAACTGGAACAGCGAGAAGGGCAGGGCGGCGTCGTCGGGCCGGGTCATGTCACCACTCCCGGTTGGCGGCTGAGGTCGGCCACGGGGCCGGCGCGGCGGCGTCGGCGGTCAGTGTTCGCAGGCGGGCGAGAAAGTCGGCGCGAGGAATTTCCCGGCCGCCGAGCGAGGCCAGGTGGGGGGTGCGCACCTGGCAATCGATCAAGGCGACATCGAGCGATGATAACTGCCGGATCAGATGGGCGAAGGCCGCCTTGGAGGCGTCGCGCCGGCGGGCGAACATGGATTCGCCGTAGAAGGCGCGGCCGATGAGCAATCCGTACAGGCCGCCGACGAGCTTGCCGTCGGCGTAGGTTTCGACCGAGTGCGCCCAGCCGAGTTGATGCAGGCGGCGATAGGCGGCCATCATGTCCGGCGTGATCCAGGTGCCATCCTGGCCGGGGCGCGGCGTTGCGGCACAGCCGGCGATGACGCCGGCGAAATCGCTGTCGAAGCGGACAGCAAAAACGCCGCTGCGTAACGTCCGGCGCAGCGAGCGGGAGAGGCGGAATTCCTCGGGCAGCAGCACCATGCGCGGATCGGGCGAGTACCACAGCGGCTGCCCTTCGATCGTACCCCACGGAAAGATGCCCCGGCGATAGGCGTCGAGCAGGCGCGCTGCCGACAGGTCGCCGCCGACGGCCAGCAGTCCGCCCATGTCGGCGCGGGCCGAGGCAACGGGGGGAAAGGGGTCGAGTGGCGCGAGGCAGGGAATCATCTGGGCGAAAAAAAACGGCCGGTTGGCCGCGTTTTGCCTGTTGCCCGATCAGTCTTCGTCGTCGCCGAGGATGCGCCGGGCGCCGTTGTAGCGTTTGAGCCAGTAGCTGCTTTCCATGCTCTCGACGCGCACTTCGGCGCCGGCACGGGGGGCGTGCATGAAGTAGTTGTCGCCGAGATAGATGCCGACATGCGAGAAGGCGCGGCGCATGGTATTGAAGAACACCAGATCGCCCGGCTTCAACTGGCTGCTGTCGATGCGTTGGCCGATCGCGCTCATCTCGTGGGCGGTGCGCGGCAACAGGGTGCCGATGCTGTCCTTGAACACCAGGCGGACGAAGCCGCTGCAATCGAGTCCGCTGTCTTCGCGGTTGCCGCCGAAGCGGTAGCGGACGCCGACCAGCTTCAGCCCTTGCAGGATGACATCCTGCGCGGCGTTGGTGTAACGTTGAAGAAGGGAGGTTTCCTGCCCCGGCTGGCTCTCCTGCTCGGCAGCCGCAACGGAGGCGGGGAGCGCGCAGAAGAGGGAGGAGGCCAGCAGGAAGGAAATGAGCGCCTTGGACATAGGCGCGCAATGTATTTGAAACCTGCGCCGGTGTAAAGATGCGATTGATACGCGGCAGTTGTGCCTGAAGCGCGTCATGACAGAATACAATCCGATGCTTGAGCGATGGGGAAGGCGATGAAATCATTCAAGGCATTGTTGATCGAGGAAGGTGACGGCAAGGTGGGCAGCGGCTTTGTCGAGATGGACGAAAGCCAGCTCGATGCGGGCGAGGTGACGATCCGCGTCGCCTACTCCAGCGTCAATTACAAGGATGCGCTGGCGGCCACCGGCCAGGGCAAGATCATTCGCCGCTTTCCCTGCGTTGGCGGCATCGACCTCGCCGGTACCGTCATCGCCAGCGCCGATGCGCGCTTTGTGCCGGGCGATCTGGTCATTGCCACCAGTTTCGATATCGGCGTCGCCCATCATGGCGGTTATGCCGAGATGGCCCGTGTTCCCGCCGACTGGGTGGTGCCGCTGCCGCCCGGCCTGACGCTGTTCGAGGCGATGGCGCTGGGCACGGCGGGTTTCACGGCCGCCCTCGGCATCGTGCGCATGGAAGAAAATGGCTTGCGTCCCGGCAAGGGGCCGGTCATCGTCACTGGCGCCACCGGCGGCGTTGGCAGTCTGGCCGTCGACATGCTGGCCCAGCGCGGTTATCACGTGGTTGCGCTGACCGGCAAGGAGGCCGAGGCGGATTATCTGCGCGGTCTCGGCGCGGCCGAGGTGATGCTGCGCCAGAATCTCGATCTCTCCAAAATCCGGCCGCTCGACCGTGGCCGCTGGGCCGGCGCTGTCGATAACCTCGGTGGCGACGTGCTGGCCTGGATCGCCAGCACTATGGAACAGGGCGGCGCCATCGCCAGCATCGGCCTGGCGGCGAGCATGGCGCTCAACACCACGGTGGCCCCCTTCATCCTGCGCGGCGTTTCGTTGCTCGGCGTCGATTCCGGCTACATCCGCGAACCGTATCGCCGGGGCGTCTGGCAGCGTCTGGCTGGCGACTTGCGGCCGCCGCACCTGGCGGCGATGACGCGACGCATCGCCTTTGCCGATCTGCCGGCCACTTTCGCCGAATTCATCGGCGGCAAGGCCAAAGGGCGTGTCGTCGTCGATGTGGCCGGAGGCTGACATGGCGGACTTGCCGTGCATTCTGGTCGTCGATGATTCGCGGGTCGTCCGCATGTCGCTGGTTCAGCACCTGAAGAACGACTACAAGGTGCGCGAGGAGAGCGACGGCGAGGCGGCCTGGCAGGCGCTGGTGCTCGATCAGACGATCAAGGCGGTGATTTCCGATTTGCAGATGCCCAAGCTCAATGGCCACCAACTGCTCGAAAAAATTCGCTCCTCCAAGCTGCGCCGCCTGCAACTGCTGCCCTTCATTCTGCTTTCCGGCGAAGAGAGCGAGGAGGAGCGCAGCGCGGCGCAGGCGCTCGGCGTTTCCGATTTCATCGTCAAGGGGGCGAGCGCCGCCGAACTGGGCGTGCGCCTGAAAAATCTGCTGGCCTTGGCCGAAACCAAGGAAACGCTGGAAAGCGGCCGCGAGCAGATGGTTCAGGACCCGCTCAGCGGGCTGTTTACACGTAAATACCTGGAAATTCAGGTGGCGCAGGCGCTGTCGCAATCGGCCCGGCATCATGTCGAAACCAGTGTCATGGTCATCGGTTTCGACGATTATTCCAGCCTGATCGAACGTCTGGGGCAGCCGGCCGTGACCGAGGTGGCCAATCGCTTTGCCCGGATGCTGGCCGGCAAGGTCCGCCACGAGGACAGCCTCGGCCATTTCGGCGACGGCCAGTTCGCCGTCGTTTCACCGGGAACGGCGTCGGCCTTTTGCTACGCCTTTGCCGAGCGGGTGCGCGAGGCAGTCGAGATCGGCCGCCTGTCGATCGGTGGCCAGACGATTGCCGTCACCATCAGCATCGGCATCGCCAGCATGCCCGGCGACGCCGTCGATTCGGCGGCCGGCCTGCTCGATCTGGCCGGCCAGCGGATGCGGCGAGCGATGGCCGGCGGCGGCAACCGCACGGAAGCCGGCGGCGTGCGCCCGGCGATACGACCGATTTCGATCAACCGGGCGCTGGAATTGCTGGCCGCCGATCGTCCCGCCCAGGTGCGGCCGCATGCCAAAGCCCTGGCGCGGCAACTGCTGCCGTTGTTGCGGCTGATCGACGTGGATCTGAATTTGGCGCTGCCGCTGGCCAGGCTCGAACAGCGCCTGAGCGAACGGGATCCGGCCAGAAAATAATCCGCCCGCGGTCGTGGCGGCGCTGTAAAACCCGCCGTCGGGGCCGGTGCTAGAATTCGGGCCGAATCTGCCAACACTCTTGCCAACAGGTGTTCCCGCCGATGATTTACGAAACCGTGGCCGCCGTCGATATGGGTTCCAACAGTTTTCGCCTGCAAGTCGGGCGGGTGGTCGACGATCAGATTTATGTGCTCGATTCGCTCAAGGAATCGGTCCGCCTGGCTTCCGGCCTGACCGCCGACAAGCGTCTCGACGCAGCGTCCCAGGAGCGGGGGTTGGCCGCTCTGCGCCTGTTCGGCGAGCGCCTGCGCGGCCTCGACCCAGGGGCGGTGCGAGCGGTGGCGACCAATACGCTGCGCGTGGCCCGGAATGCCGGCGAATTTTTGCCGCTGGCCGAGGCGGTGCTCGGCTTTCCCATCGAAGTCATCGCCGGCCGCGAGGAGGCGCGCCTGATTTACATCGGCGTTTCGCACTCGCTGCCGCTGGCCGATCACCGGCGGCTGGTCGTCGATATTGGCGGCGGGTCGACCGAGTTCATCATCGGCCAGCGGCATGAGCCGCAATTGATGGAATCGCTGTACATGGGCTGCGTCAGCCATACGCTGCGCTTTTTTCCCGATCGCCGGGTCGACAAGAAGCGCTTTCGCGAGGCGCAGGGCGCGGCGGCGCGGGAGATCGAACTGATCGCCCACGACTACCGGCGTCTGGGCTGGAAGGAAGCGGTCGGTTCTTCGGGGTCGGCGCGCGCCATCGCCGATATTCTGGAGTTGAATCGCCTCAATCCCGGTGGCGAGAGCGGCATCACCCGCGCCGGCCTGGAGCGGTTATGCGCCCTGCTGGTCAAGGCTGGCTCGGCTGAGGCGCTCAATCTGCCGGGCGTCAGGGGCGACCGCTTGCCGATTTTGCCGGGCGGCATCGCGATCATGGCGGCGGTATTCGCGGAACTGGATCTCGACCGCATGACCTACGGCGATGGCGCCCTGCGCCTCGGCGTGATGTATGACATGCTCGGCCGTTTCCACCACTGCGACATGCGCGATGTGACGGTGACGCAGTTCCGCCGCCGCTATCAGGTCGAAGGCGAGCAGGTCGAGCGGGTCGAGACCACGGCCCTGGCGGCGCTGGCCCAGTTGAACGGCGGCGAGCCGGCCGAGGCCGACCGGCAGTTTCTCTCCTGGGCCGCGCGGTTGCACGAAATTGGCATATCCATCGCGCACAATGCCTATCACAAGCACGGCGCCTATATCCTGACCTACGCCGACATGCCTGGTTTTTCGCGCAAGGATCAGGCGCGCCTCGCCATGCTGGTGCTCGGCCATCGCGGCAAGCTGGAAAAATTGAGCGAAATTCCGGCCGACGACGGCATCTGGCGTCTCGTTTTCTGCCTGCGCCTGGCCGTGCTGCTGCACCGCACGCGCGACGACCGGGCCTTGCCGGCCTGGGCGGTCAAGTTACATGGCAACGGATTTCAACTCGACCTGCCGGGCGACTGGCTGGCCGGCAATCCCTGGACGGCGGCGGCGCTGGCCGAGGAAACCGCCATCTGGCGGCAGATCGGCCGCGATTACACGGTCAAGGCGAAAAGGAAAGCGGCATGATCGATCCCCCCCGCTTGCAGGTCGAGTCGGGGCAGGCGGTCTTGTCCGGCCATTGGACGCTGGCGGCGATGCTGCCGGAACTGGCGGCGCTGCGCCAGCAACTGAACGTCGCCGGGGAAGAGGCGAGGCGTTGGGATCTGTCGCGCCTGGAACGGCTCGACAGCGCCGCTGCGGTGCTGCTGTGGCGTACCTGGCGCAATGCCTGGCCGGCCGCGCTCGATATTTCCCCGCTGCATCGGCAGGTGCTGGAGCGGGTGGCGGATCTGCCGCCGACGCTGCCGGCCGGCGCGCCGCCGCGATTCAACCCGGTCGAGGTGCTCGGCAGTCAGGTGCTGCGCTTGCTGGCCCATGCCAGGGGCATGGTCGCGCTGTTCGGTCAGGTATTGCTCGATCTCGTTTATCTGGTGCGTCATCCGCGCGAATTTCCGTTGCGCGAACTGTCGGCCAACATCTACAAGGCCGGGGCGCAGGCGCTGCCCGTCACGGCGCTGGTCGGCTTTCTCATCGGCGTCACCCTCAGTTATCTGTCGGCCCTGCAACTGCGCAGCCTGGGGGCCGATGTGTTCATCGTCAACATCCTCGGCATTTCGATCATCCGCGAACTCGGGCCGGTGCTGGTGGCGGTGATGGTCGCCGGCCGCTCCGGCTCGGCGATGACGGCGCAGATCGGGGTGATGCGCGTCACCGAGGAAATCGACGCCCTGTCCGTCATGGGCGTGTCGCGCAGCCAGCGCGTGGCGCTGCCGAAAATCATCGGCCTGACCCTGGCGATGCCGTTGATCGTGCTGTGGACATCGGCCGTGGCGCTGCTCGGCGGCATGCTGGCGGCGATGCTGCAACTCGATCTGTCGCTGCACTATTTCATCGAGAGCCTGCCGCGCACGGTGCCGGTGGCGAATGTGTACATCGGGCTGGGCAAAGGCGTCGTTTTCGGTTTCGTCGTCGCCCTGGTGGCCTGTCATTTCGGCCTGCGCGTCAGGCCGGATACGGAAAGCCTGTCGACCAACACCACCCGTTCCGTGGTCACGGCCATCACCTCGGTGATCCTGGTCGATGCCCTGTTCGCCATCTTTACCCGCCATCTCGGCGTGCCGACATTGTGAACCCGCCGCCGGTCATCGAATTGCGCGGCATCGGTACGCGCTTCGGCAGCCAGGTGATTCACCGGGACATCGACTTGCGCGTCGACAGCGGCCAGATTCTCGCCCTGGTCGGTGGTTCGGGCAGCGGCAAGACGACCTTGCTGCGCGAAATTCTCGGCCTGCTGCAACCGTCCGCCGGCAGCGTGCATCTGTTCGGCGTCGATCTGGCCGACCCGGATAGCGGCCGCCAGCGCGCGACGCGCCGCCGTCTCGGCATGCTCTTTCAGCAGGGGGCGCTGTATTCCGCCCTGTCGGTGTTCGACAACATTGCCTTTCCGCTGCGCGAATTGCGCTGCCTCGACGAGGACTGGATTCGCCGTCTGGTTCATCTCAAACTCGGCATGGTCGAACTGGCGCCGGCGGACGGCAACCTGATGCCGGCCGAACTCTCCGGCGGCATGGTCAAGCGCGTCGCCCTGGCCCGCGCCCTGGCCCTGGAGCCGGAACTGCTGCTGCTCGACGAGCCGACCGCCGGCCTCGACCCGGAGCGCAGCAAACAATTCGTCGCCCTCATCGCGGCGTTGCAACAGGCGCTCGGCCTGACCGTGATGATGGTCACTCACGATCTGGAAACCCTGTCCAAACTCGCCACTCATGTCGCCGCCCTGGCCGAGCAACGGCTGATCGCCTGCGGTCCGAAAGCGGAAGTCATGGCCAGCGACCACCCGTTCATCCGGGAGTTTTTTGCTAACGACGGGTGGAAAACTGCTTTAATGGCCGCTCATGGAAAATAAATCGCACGCCTTCGTTGTCGGACTGTTCACCCTGCTGCTGCTGGCCGCCGGCGTATTCGCCATCTACTGGTTCGGCGGCAGCAACGAAGCGATGGATGAATACATCGTCGTCACCCGACAGAACATCAGCGGTCTCAATCCGCAGGGTCAGGTGCGCTATCGCGGCATTCGCGTCGGCAAGATCGGCGACATCCGCATCGACCCGCACGACCCAGGCAACATCCTGATCTCGATTTCGATCAGCCGCGACATCCACCTGACTCGCGGCACCATTGCCAAACTCGGCTATCAGGGCGTCACCGGCCTGGCGCACATCCTCTTGCTGGAAAGCAAGCAGAATGCCGATCCGCTGCCGCCGAACAATGCCGACCCCCCGCGCATCGCCATGATGCCCTCGCTGGTCGATGAATTGGGCGATGCCAGCATAGCCACCCTGAGCGAGGCGCGGCAGTTGATCGCCAGCCTCAACGCCGTGCTCAACGAGGAAAATCGCGCCCACCTGACGGCGACGCTGGCCAATTTGCACACCGCCTCGGCCGGCATCAGGCCGGCGCTGGAAAACCTCGACCTGACCTTGCGCCAGATGCGCACGGTGCTCGACGAGCGCAATGTCAACAACCTGTCGGCGGCGCTGGGCGAAATCGGCCCGCTGCTGACCGAGGCCCGGACCACCATCGGCAAGATGCAGCAGGCTGCTGCAAAGCTCGATGCCGCCATCGGCGACCCGGCAGCCAGCGGCACGGCGGCGCTGATGCCGCGCCTGAACGAGATGGCCGGCGATTTCTCGGCCACCGCCCGGCAGTTGAACCGGGTTCTGCGCCGGCTCGAAGATTCGCCGCAAGGGCTGGTCTTTGGCGTGCCCTCTCAGCCGCCCGGCCCCGGCGAACCGGGTTTTGTCAGCGGGGGAAAGCCGTGACCAGGCGTATCGCGCTTTTGCTACTGGCCGCCTTGCTCGGCGGCTGTTCCATGATCGGCCCGCAAGGCAACGAAACGAGCATGGCCCTCCTCGATTTCGGCACGCCGCCGCCATCCCTCAAGGCAGCGGGCGAGCGGCGCGGCAGCGTGGCCCTCGAAGTCAGGGCGCCGCTGTGGCTGGATGGCCTTGGCATCAGTTACCGCCTGAATCATGTCGATGCCTTGCAATTGCGCGAATACGCCCGCTCGCGCTGGGTCGGGCCGCCAGCCCGGTTGGTCGAGCAACGCCTGGGACAGCGGCTCGATCTGGCGAGCGCCGGGCAGATGCGCGGCAAATGCCTGCTGCGCATCGATCTGACCGAATTCAGCCAGGTTTTCGCCAGCCCCGATGACAGCAGCGGCCTGCTCCAGGGCCGGGCTTTCTGGCTCGGCCCGGAACGCCAGCCGCTGGCCGAACGGCGCTTGTCGATCAGCAGCCCGGCGGCGACGGCCGACGCCCGCGGCGGCGTGACGGCGCTGAAAACCGCCGTCGACCGCCTGGCCGAGGAACTGCTGGCCTGGGAACGAGAACTGGCGGCAGGCGGCAAGATAGCGGTTTGCCAAGACTAGCCCGAGCGCGCGCCGGGCGTGCGGGATGCGGCAATGACCACGGATCGAGCGCTCCCCCCGTCATTCATGGCGGGGGGAGCGAGATGAATCACACTGGCGCCGAAGGCGCGCCAAACTCGTGGCGAGGAAGCCCCGGGCTTCAGCCCGGGGTGACTCACTGACCATTCACCGCCGGCGCAGCAGCAGGCCGGTTTCCAGGTGGCCGGTGTAGGGGAACTGGTCGAAGGCGGCGGCGGCGGTGATCTGGTGCGTGGCGTCCAGGGCGGCGACGTTGTCGCGCAGGGTTTGCGGGTTGCAGGAGATGTACAAGATGTGGTCGAAGCCGCGCGCCAGTTCCAGCGTCGCCGGATCCAGCCCGCTGCGCGGCGGGTCGACGAGCAGGATCGAGAAGCGGTAGCCGGTCAGGTCGATGTCCTTGAGGCGCTGGAAATGTTCGCGGCCGGCCAGGGCGGCGCTGATTTCTTCGCTGGTCATGCGCACGACGACGGCATTGTCGATGGCGTTGGCGGCGAGGTTGTATTGCGCCGCCCGCACCGCGGGCTTGCTGACTTCGGTGGCGAGCGCCCGCCCGAAGAGCGGGGCCAGGGCGACGGTGAAGTTGCCGTTGCCGCAATAAAGTTCAAGTAGATCGCCGTTCAACCCGGCGGCCTGGGCGCTGGCCCAGCCGAGCATGTGCCGGTTGATGCCGCCGTTGGGCTGGCTGAAGCTGCCTTCAAACTGCTGATAGCGCAGCGGGCGGCCAGCGAGTTCAAACTGTTCGAGCACCCAGTCGCGCTCAAGCACGATTTTTTGCCTCTTGCTGCGGCCGATCAGGCCGATGCCGAGGCGGCCGGCCAGGGGGCGCGCCGCGGCTTCCCAGGCGGCGTCGAGCGGGCGATGGTAGATCAGGGTGACGAGCATTTCGCCGCTCAAGGTGGCGAGAAATTCGACGCCGTAAAGCCGGCGGCGCAGTGCTTCGACGGCCAGGATGGCGGCGCGCAGGCGCGGCATCAGCGCGCAGATGGCGGCGTCGGCGGCGGGGAAATCGGCCATCAGCACCGGCTGGCGCGGATGGTCCGGGTCGAACATGGCGTAGTCGAAAACCTCGCCGTGATGCCAGGCACGAAATTCGGCGCGCAGCCGGTAGTGCAACGGGTTTGATGCGAACACCGCTGGTTCGGGCAGGGCGAAGGCGGCGAAATCGGCCCGGAAGCGGGCGACCTTGGCGGCAAGTTGCGCCGGGTAGGCGGCGGGGTCGAGATGGGGCAGGGGCATGAAACGAGGTGGCGTGACGATTCAGCGTTTGTCTTTTTTCGCGGCGCGCAGCAGCACGATCAGCGCGCCTTCGCCGCCGTCGTGCGGGCGGGCCTGGCAGTAGGCGAGCACCTCGTCGCGCCGGGCCAGCCAGCCGCGCACCAGTTGGCGCAGGATCGAGGTTTTCTGCGGCGAGCGCAGGCCCTTGCCATGCACCACGCGCACGCAGCGCCTGCCGTGTTGCAGGGCTTCGGCCAGGAAAGCGCCGAGCAACTGGCGGGCGTCGTCGCGGTTGCAGCCGTGCAGGTCGATTTCGTCCTGCACCACCCAGCGGCTGCGGCGCAGGTCGCGCAGCACGCTGGCGGAGAGGCCATGGCGCAGGTAGCTCGGCTCGTCGCCGCCTTCGAGCCGGTCTTGCAGGCCGATGGCGCCGTGCAGGCTCTCTTGCAGCGCTGCCTGTTCGTCGGCCAGATGCTGCAAGGGCCGGGGCGGCGGCGGGCGGCGCGGATGCTGAACGCGGCCATGAGCGGACAGCGGCCGGGTATCGGCCACGGCGGCGTGAAAAGCGGCGAGGTCGTCGGGGTCGATCATGCCGCGCCGGGGCGTCATCCCGCCTGATCGAGGTAGCGCTCGGCGTCGAGCGCTGCCATGCAGCCGGTGCCGGCCGAGGTGCAGGCCTGGCGGTAGATGTGATCCTGCACGTCGCCGGCGGCGAAAACGCCGGGGATGCTGGTCTGCGTGGCGTTGCCGTGACGCCCGCCCTGGGTGACCAGGTAGCCGTTTTCCATCTCCAGTTGGCCGGCGAAGATGTCGGTGTTGGGCTTGTGGCCGATGGCGATGAAGACGCCGTGCACGTCGATTTGCCGTGTGCTGCCGTCCTGCGTGCTCTTGAGGCGCAGGCCGGTGACGCCGGAGTCGTCGCCGAGAATTTCGTCGAGCGTGTGGTTGGTGCAAATCGTGACCTTGCCGGCTTTGGCCTTCTCGAACAGCTTGTCCTGCATGATTTTTTCGCCCCGGAACTTGTCGCGGCGATGGATCAGCGTCACGTGGCTCGCTATGTTGGCCAGGTACAACGCTTCTTCGAGGGCGGTATTGCCGCCGCCGACGACGGCGACCGGCTTGTTGCGGTAGAAGAAGCCGTCGCAGGTGGCGCAGGCGGAGACGCCCTTGCCGGCGAATTTTTCTTCCGAGGGTAGCCCAAGGTACTGGGCGGAGGCGCCGGTGGCGATGATGAGCGCATCGCAGGTGTAGCTGCCGCTGTCGCCGATCAGCGTGAACGGCCGCTCGCCGAGGCGGGCGGTGTGGATCTGGTCGAAGATGATTTCGGTATCGAAGCGCCGGGCATGGGCTTCAAAGCGCGCCATCAGTTCCGGGCCTTGCACGCCGTCGGCATCGGCCGGCCAGTTGTCGACTTCGGTGGTCGTCATCAACTGGCCGCCCTGGGCCAGCCCGGTGATGAGCACCGGCTTCAAGTTGGCGCGGGCGGCATAGACGGCGGCGGTGTAGCCGGCCGGGCCGGAGCCGAGGATGATGAGGGGGCTGTGGCGGGACGATGCGGACATGGCGTTTCTCTGGGATGGGGGAGGGAAAATTATAGCCTCGCCGCGCGGCCGCGGTTTTCCGTCTGGCCGTTCCGGTTGTGAAATCGGTTTATAATTAATGACTAACTCCATGAACGGAAAAGATTTATGGCGACGAACCCCTATGGCCTGAGCTTGGTCGCGCTGCGCAATGTGCCGCTGTTTTCCGGGCTGAGCGAAGCGGAACTGGAAAAATTGACCAAGGCGTGCGGCCGTCGCCGCGTCGAGCGCAGCGCTTCCGTGGTGCTCGCCGGCGAAGCGACCGATTCCCTGTATATCCTGCTCGCCGGTCGCGCCAAGGTCATCAATACCGATGAGGAAGGACGCGAGATCATTCTCGCCTGGCTCGGTCCGAACGAATCTTTCGGCGAGATGGGCCTGATCGACGGCAGTCCGCGCTCGGCCAGCGTCATTGCCACCGAGCCATGCGAATTGCTGGTGCTCGGCAAGGATGCCTTTCAGCGCTGCTTGCAGGACAATTTTCCGGTGGCCCAGAAGTTGATGCAGATTCTCGTCCGCCGTCTGCGCGAGGCCGACCGCAAGATCGAAAGCCTGGCCCTGCTCGACGTTTATGGCCGGGTCGCCCGCCTGTTGCTCGACACCTCGGTCGAGGAGGGGGGGCGGCGCGTCATCAAGAAAAAAATCTCGAAGCAGGACATGGCGCGCATGATCGGCGCCTCGCGCGAAATGGTCAGCAAGGTCATGCGCGATCTCGAACTGGGCGGTTACATCGCCACCGAGGGAAATCTGGTGGTGATTCTGGGATCATGAAGAAGGCCGTCGGCAAAACCCCGGAACGGGAAGCGAACCCCCTGCCGGACAAGATCGGCGTGTTGTTGCAGGAATCGCGCTGGCTCGGCGTCGGCGCCGTCATGCTGTTTCTGACCCTGGCGCTGTGGGGGTTCAACCGCGACGATCCGGGCTGGTCGCACGCGGTGGCGACGCCGGGTCTGCACAACCCGGCGGGCCGCGCCGGCGCGTGGGTGGCCGATCTGATGCTGTATGTCTTTGGCCTTTCCGCCTGGTGGTGGGTGGCGCTGCTCGGCATGTCGGTGTGGTGGGGCGTGCGCCGGCTCAAAGCGGGCGACGAAGACCGCCGGCCCCTGCTGATTGCCCTGGCCGGCTTCGTTTTCCTGCTGCTCGCCAGTTGCGCCCTGGAGGCGCTGCGCTTTCATTCCCTGGCGGCGGAATTGCCGCTTGGTCCCGGCGGCATGCTTGGCCTTGAGATCAGCCGCCGGCTCAGCGACGTGTTGGGCTATACCGGCGCGACCTTGTTGTTGCTGGTGGCCATGGCCGCTGGCTGGAGCATCTTTTCCGGCATGTCGTGGTTGTGGGCCTGCGAGCGTCTCGGCCAGTTTCTCGAAGCGCTGGCCCGGCTGGTGGTTGGCCGTATCGAAGCCTGGCGCGATCGGCGCATCGGCCGCGCGGTGGCGCAGCAGCGCGAGGTCGTGGTCGAGGAAGAAAAGCGCCGGAGCGAACTGCACGAGCCGATTCTGATCGAAACGCCCGCGCCCGCCGACGTGCCGGTGTCGAAAAAGGCCGAGAAGCGCGTCGAGCGCGAGAAGCAGGCGTTGCTGTTTCCCGAGGCCGTGCCGGGCGGGGCGTTGCCGCCCCTGCATCTGCTCGATCCCATGCCGCCGGCCAGCGAGACGGTCGCCGCCGAAACGCTGGAATACACCTCGCGCCTGATCGAGCGCAAACTCGCCGACTTCGGCGTCCAGGTCAAAGTGCTGGCGGCGCTGCCCGGCCCGGTCATCACCCGTTACGAAATCGAGCCGGCGGTCGGCGTCAAGGGCGCGCAGATCGTCAATCTCGGCCGCGACCTGGCGCGCGCCCTGGCGCTGGTGTCGATCCGCGTCGTCGAAACGGTGCCCGGCAAATCGTGCATGGCGCTCGAACTGCCCAATGCCAGGCGGCAGACGGTGAAGCTCTCCGAAATCATCGCCAGCAAACCGTACAACGACATGACCAGCCCGCTGACGGTCTGCCTGGGCAAGGACATCGGCGGCCAGCCGGTGGTCGCCGACCTGGCCAGGACGCCGCATCTGCTGGTCGCCGGCACCACCGGCTCGGGCAAGTCGGTCGGCGTCAATGCCATGATCCTGTCGATGCTGTACAAATCCGATCCGGAGGACGTGCGCCTCATCATGGTCGACCCGAAAATGCTCGAACTGTCGATCTACGAAGGCATCCCGCACCTCCTGGCGCCGGTCGTCACCGACATGAAACAGGCAGCCAACGCCCTGCACTGGTGCGTGGCCGAGATGGAAAAACGCTACAAGCTGATGTCGGCGATGGGCGTGCGCAACATCGCCGGCTTGAACGGCAAGATCAAGGAAGCCGGCAAGAAGGGCGAACACATCCCCAATCCATTGTCATTGACGCCGGAAGCGCCGGAACCGTTGGCGGCGATGCCCTACATCGTCGTCATCATCGACGAACTGGCCGACCTGATGATGGTCGCCGGCAAAAAGGTCGAAGAACAGATCGCCCGTCTGGCGCAGAAAGCCCGCGCCGCCGGCATCCATCTGGTGCTGGCGACGCAGCGCCCGAGCGTCGATGTGATTACCGGCCTCATCAAAGCCAACATCCCGACCCGCCTCTCCTTCCAGGTATCGAGCAAAATCGACTCGCGCACCATCCTCGACCAGATGGGCGCCGAAACCCTGCTCGGCCAGGGCGACATGCTTTACCTCGCGCCCGGCACCGGCTACCCGACGCGGGTGCATGGCGCCTTCGTCACCGATGACGAAGTGCATCGCGTCGTCGAATACCTGAAAACCACCGGCGCGCCGGAATATGTTGCCGACATCCTG
>Ga0209628_10001067_pt1 | contig 17361 bp, 11 predicted proteins | sample TergutCu122P4_FD_187285 | JGI IMG/M metagenome (GOLD analysis project Ga0209628, IMG submission 187285) | Cubitermes ugandensis P4 segment gut microbial communities from Kakamega Forest, Kenya - Cu122 P4 (SPAdes) (version 2) | ecosystem: Host-associated > Arthropoda: Insects > Digestive system...
ATGCTCCATTCCGGCTTTTATTCATCTCCCCCAATAAAAGCCGGAATGAAGCGAAGCGAAATGACGGTAAAATCAGTAAAAATCGTAAACTTGTCGACGGACTGCCGAATATACCAGAAGACCCTGCCCGGTGTCGGTTCACCAAGCCCGGTGTTCCAGTGGAACAGGTTCAAGCGACCGCCCCGACTCCGCCCCCCTCCTCCTTCTTCACGAAGGATCCCGCGTCTCTTTGGCGTACCGATTCCGAACCTGTACCTGCACCGGTTCAAAAAGCGGAAAAGCCCGATGAAATCAATTCGCGGACTCTTGAACTTTGGATCGGCCAAAAACTTTTCGGCTGGGTTGCCGTCGTTGGTTTCATTGTCGCCGCCGCTTTGTTGATTCGGTACGCCGTCAACGAAGGCTGGATTACGGACACGCTCAAAGTCGCCGGCATTACCACCTTTGGCGTCGTCATGCTCGGTGCCGGTTTTTACTCCCGCCGTAGCGGTCTGCGTCGTTTTTCGACGATGCTTTCCAGTGTCGGGATCATTCTCCTTTACCAGGCTGGTTACGCTTCCTTCGCTTTTTACAAATTGATTTCGTTTCAGACGGCAAGCGTGCTGATGTCGATGATCGTGCTCGGCGGATTTCTCCTGGCCTGGTTTTACCGCTCCCGACTGCTCGGTATTGTGTCCATTCTCGGCGGACTGGCCGTGCCGATCCTCGTTTCGAGCGGCGAGGATCATTACCGCGAACTTTTCGTCTATCTCATCTCGCTGAACATTGGAACGCTTTTGCTGGTCAATCTGCTTCGCCGTGCCCCGATTGCGTGGATCGCATTTTTCGGTACACAGGCGTTGTTTTGGATGTGGTTCAATAATTACCAACCCTCGAAACTTCCCGATGTGTTGCTGTTTCAGGCGGCTTTTTACATTGTATTTCTGATTGACACCATGATTGCCGCCTGGAAACCCATCAACAAGAAATTGATTCCGACTTGGGATGATGCCATGCGGGCGGTTCTTGCGCCGATCATCTTTTTTGGGGCGATTTACATTGTACTGGAACAGGTCGTAAGAAAAATCCAATTTAATGGTGGTCGCATATTTTCTCCGGCTGAAGGGGTTCATGTTTGGCTGTACGAGAGTCTCGGCATTTTCGCCTTCATCGGAGCGGCATGGTACGCCCTGCTTGCTGTGTTGTATAAGAAGCATCTGCCGTCTGTCGTCTGTCATCTGCCGTCTCTCTATTGGCAGGCCGCTCCCAGTGCGGCGGTGGTCATCGCTCTCGGTTTCGTTGCCATTGGCATTCCGCTGCAATTCGATGCCATGTGGATCACACTCGGCTGGCTCACCGTTTTTGCCGGTTTGTGGTACTTTGGACATCGCCAAACGAACCTGACGTTCGTCGTGATGGCGTACATCTTTTTTGGACTCGGTACTGTTCGTCTTGTTACAGAGATTGCCGGTCAACTCCGCGAAGTCAAGACGCAACTTGAAATGTGTGCCGTGTTCAATACGATTGCGTTGCCGATGCTTGCGTCGGCGGCGGTGTTGGTCGCTGTGGCGGTGTTGAAGGCGGCAGACGACAGACGACAGACGACAGCAGAAAAAAATTCTGTCGTCTGCTGTCTGCCGTCTGTCGTCTTCGGCATCCTCGGCTACATTTTGCTCGGCATCATCCTCTCTGGCGAGGCGGCGAGGTATTTTTATGCCCATCCCGAACTTTGGTTTTACAATCCCGGCAATCCATTGGTTTGGGCACCCTATCCGCCGGAGTATTTGCTTGAAGCATTCCTCACCGCCTTCTGGTTTGCATGGGCAATCCTCCTGCTGGAAATCGGCTTTATTTTCCGAAGCAGGGGCATTACAACGACGGCGATTGTCGGTCTTGGCCTGGCCGTAACAATAATGCTCTTCGTCGGCTTTGCGCAACGGGTTGAATATCAAGACGCGATTAACAACCCGTTCTGCGTCGCGCTTACGGCCGGAAGTTTGATTCTGCTTGCGTTGGGCTATCAGAGTAAACATGTTCTTCGCCGATTTGACGCAACTTACCAAAACGCTTTCGGTCTCTTCGGCGTCGTTGGACTCTTTACACTCATTGCCACTTTGTCGATTGAGTGGATTGATTTTACCCGATGCGATATTATGCCGATGGCGTATGCGATTAAGTTCCTTAGCGCACTTTGGGCACTTTACGCACTTTTCTGGATCGGTCTCGGTTTTTTTGTGCGAAATCTGCCGATTCGAATTTGCGGCCTGATCGTGCTGTTCGGCGCATTGGCAAAAACGGTGTTGTACGATGCCGGTATTACGCAACCGTTTCAACTCGGATGGGTGACACCGCTGATGAACGCCTATTTTATCTCCATGCTCTTTCCCGTGATACCGGCACTGGTGCTGGCCGTTTGGACAAATCGCTGCCGACTCTCATACATGGGAAATCAGGAACGTATTGCCTGGAAAGTTTCGGGAGTGATCGCCTTGCTTGCTCTGCTGATTTACCTTTCCGTCGAGTGTTACCACAATTTTGATGTTGCCCAAACGAAACACGGCCATTTCACGATAAAGTATGCGGGTTCGGCTGCGCTCACGACGCTTTGGTCGGTTTTCGCCCTGATTTTGACGACGTTGGCACTGGTTTTCCGCTCCAAAGTTTTGCGAATCATCTCCATGTCGATTCTTTTGTTGACGGCACTGAAAGTTTTTGGCGATCTTCCGTTCCGACCGGAATTTACCGTACCGTTTTGGAATCCCTTCTCCCGCCCGATGATGATTCTTGCGGCGACAATCCTTGCGTTGGGAATCTTTTGGGTACATCATTTGGACGAAAACTCGACCGAACGGAAAATCTATCGTTTCTTCGCCTTTTTCGGCGTCTGTTTCCTTTGGCTTACGATGTCGGTGGAGTGTTTCCAATCCGTTCGGCAACTGGCGGGAGCTGGTCAGGAAGCATGGAAAGCGCAGATGGCCCTTTCGATTTTATGGTCCCTCTTTGCAGGAGTGCTGATTGGGATCGGCTTCGTTTGGCGGTCGGCAACGTTGCGTTGGATGGCAATCCTTCTGTTTGCAGCAACGCTGTTGAAGATATTGATCGTGGACATGTCCGGCGTGAACGAGCTTTACCGCTTTGGAGCGGTCTTTGCTTTGGCCAGTCTCCTCATGGCGGCAACCTGGGCGTACCAGCGGTTCAAACCGGAGGCGTAACACCATCGTCCGGAGACCATACCCGATAAAAAGATCAAGCTCCGTTCAATTGCTCGGTCATTTCCCGGGTTGCCAGTTCCACCGCACGCTGCCAATCAAGTCCGGCGTATTTTTTTTGCGTGTGAGCGAAAATGATTCCTCGAGAGTTGTTGACAATCGCGCCCAAACCTTCGGAATCGAACGCTCCGGCCACGTCTTTCGCAGAGCCGCCCTGCGCACCAAAACCGGGCACGAGAAACCAAACGTTCGGCATCACTTCCCGTAATTCCGCAAGCTGTTCCGGCCAGGTCGCTCCGACCACGGCCCCAATGGAACCGTATCGACCGGCTCCACGAACTTTTTCCGAAGCGGCCTGAACGTATTCAGCGACGTGCCGATAAATCGGCTTGCCGTCGGCGGTTTGCAGGTCTTGAAGCATTGCTCCGCCGGGATTCGAGGTTTTGACGAGCACGAACACGCCGCCGTTGCGTTTTTCGGCGGTCTCGAAAAACGGTGTCAAGCTGTCGTCGCCGAGATAAGGACTGACCGTAATCGCGTCGCCGCCCCAAACGCTTTGCCCGCCGATCATCCCGTCGGCGTAAGCGGCAGCGGTCGTCCCAATATCGTTACGTTTACCGTCCAAAATCACGAGCAGCCCCTTTTGCCGAGCGTAATCAACAACCTGTTTCAAGACGCTCATTCCTTCGGGACCGTATTGTTCGAAAAATGCGACTTGCGGCTTGACCGCCGGAACAAGCGGGGCAACGACGTCGAGGATTCCTTTGCTGAAATCGAGAAACGAACCGGCACACGGTTCCGGGAGCGATTCCATACGGGGATCCAAGCCGACAAGGACCGCCGACTTTTTCGTGCGAACCGCGTTTTCCAACCGTTGAGCAAATGTCATGGAATAAGTGGAGAGCAGGGGTGGGGAAAACACCGTATTCTACGAAAATTTTTGAGAAATTGGGAATCGGAAATCGGAAATATACCGTCAATATAGTGACATTTTGATTGAACACACCAACGAGCCACGCACAATCAGAGCGCACAATCAGAGCCGCGCACGGAGTAAGCGGTGACCCCGGTGGTAACGTGAAAACCGCTTACTCCGTACGCGGCTCTGATTGTGCGCGGCTCTGATTGGCGTTGAATAGTATCGTAAAAAAGCGATTCTATAAGCCGGGTTCTGTACTTGGGATTGTTTCCCAAGCGACGGTCATTTACCTGGGAGCACGGTTACCCGTACCCTCGAGCGGTCCACCCGGAACTGCGAGCGGATCGAATCAGTCCTCGTTCCTGTTTGACCTTGCTTTCCGTGGGGTTTGCCTAGCCGAACCGGTCACCCGATCCGCTGGTAAGCTCTTACCTTACCGTTTCACCCTTACCTTGCGGCGGTTTACTTTCTGTTGCACTTTCCCTGACCTTCGCAAAAAGGCCGGTGGACGTTATCCACCACGGCGATTCGAAAAAGCCCGGACTTTCCTCCCGTTGCCAAAAGCAAAGAGTGACCGTCCGAATCACTTTCTTACGACCGCTCATCCTAACTCCGATTGGAACGAAAATCAAGCTCCCTATTTCGGTTTTTTTTGCCGAAGTGCTTTTGTGGGCGATTTTTGGGGCGGCTTGGGCGTTTTTTTAACGTCTTTCTTGACGGCACTCGTTTTGGATTTGACCGGTGGAGAGCTTGCCGTTTTCTTTGCCGCTTTTTTGGGCAAAGGAACATTTTTGCCTTTTTTCTCCTGGGACTTGACCGGTGCCGCTTTTTTCGCGTTTTTGGACGGTTTTTCCGGCGGTTTGGGTTTCGCTTTCTTCATGTCCGGTTTTTTTGCTCCGGCTTTCAAGGCGGCGTCCTTTTTGACAGGTTTCGTTTTCGTCGTTTTGGGAGTCGCTTTCGGAGCAGGCTGGGATTTTGCGGGGACGTCATCCTCATCGTCGTCGCCGACTTCGAATGGGGTCTCTTCGCCGGTTATCGGGTTCGGAAGGAATTCCACTTCCTCAACGTCACGGACCCCCTCGGCGACGTCCAAGTCGTCGTCCAAGACAGCCGCCACTGCGACTGGTGGGATTATGGGTTTCAGTTTCTGCGGCTTCACCGGTTTGGTAACGACGAGAACCGGAGCGGTCCAATCACGGTTGACGGCTTGGGGATCAATCGGTTTCAAGAGTTGTTGCAGTTCAGCAGGACCGTCGGCATGATAAAACTCGACCGCGAAATGATGTAACAGGTTCGCAAATTCGTGCCCTTCCGGTTTCGAGATTGCCCGTTCCAAACCGCCGACGTCTTCGCGGGTGTTGTCCTTGTTCGTTTGAGCGAGGCCCAGGAGCCGGAAAACCCGAAGTGCCGATTCGTCCAACGGGATCACGTGACCGCCAAACGCATTATGAGCCGTGTAATCGACCATGAAACGGCTGCAAACTCCCAGCGATTTCAGGAATTCGACCGCTTGCGACAGGTTCTTTTTCCGCAACTCTTCCAGGTCGAACACATAGGTGGTATCGAATACGGCTTGTAACGATTTCCGTATCCGTTCTCCTGCGGTAACCGCGTCGGGAAGGTGCGGAAACGTGTACGCCAGTTCGTTTGCCGTGGAGACCCGAATCTCGTTCCAATCGATGTAATGGTGCTCCAGCACGGAAAACGCGGCGTCTGCCTGTTCAAAAGTCGCATTTTCCAAACAGGCGGCGTAAATGAGATGTTCCAAAACCTTCCGGCTTTGCGTCTGCGGAACGTGTTTGTACCGCTTCTTGAGAAACTTTTGGAACGATTTGATCTTTGTGGTGCGATTGGACATGATAAAATGGGAAAAGGGAAATGAGAAATGAGAAATGAGAAGCGTATCGGTTTATCGCCTCTCCCCGATTTTCTGGGCTTTTCTTCGGTCGGCGTTGGCTTTTTCAAGGATTACGCTTTTGTTCGTCATAGCTGTCTTTGTTCCGGTAACTGGAGTAAATACGCGGTGATTGTTCGCATGGATGTTATTCTCAAAGAGTTACCGGATCGACTGGGCAAACTCATTTATGGATTGGCAAGTCAAGGCGTACTCTGCCCACGAATCCAAAGCGATTGGGTCAGTCATTTTACGAATAACCGTTTCAACATCTCGAGGAACCCGACGAAAACGAACTCGGAGGATTTTCAAGAGCGTTTCAATTTTCCCTTCGGCTTTCCCATTGGAATAACCGTCGGCTTTTCCTTCGGAATAACCTATATCATACTTTTCGTCAAAAATTGATTTAATCACGGTTTCCTCCTCATTTTTGAATATCGGTTTTAACACCTTGCTCACCATCTCACCATCCAATCGGCGGTTGTGAGCTTTCAGTGCCTTGTCCACAAAACCTAATAACTCTTTCGTCAATTCGATCTTTTGCTCATTATCAGAAATTTCCCGAAGCGGTAGCATTGCCTCGGAAAATTCCTCTCCGGCATCCTCAATCATCTTTTTCAAAATGCCAAGTGCCAGCCGCAACACCGGCCCGCCGACCAGCTTGTCAAAATCCCAAGCAGGTAAATCGACCACATCATATTCAACCTCTACAACCTTACCGACCGGTTGCCCATCTTTGTCCTTTGGCAACGAATCGGCCATTTTCGGGTACACCCCCCGATGCGGTTTTTTCCCCACTCGAAGCACAATAAAGTACGGAGCGGACAGGGGCTTGCCTTCTTTCTCCTCGGCATCCCAAATCGCGGAGATATACTTGGTGTAACTTTCGCGGGATTTTCTTCAAATTACCGCTCTGGTGCTCGAATATGATGACCGCCATCAGGGTTCCCTGTCCGTTTTTAAGTGGACAGAGGAAAACCAAATCGACGATTCGCTCGTCGCCAGCCTTGCCAATATAGTGCGTCGGGGCCGGTTTGATTTTCTTCAAATCAATCGCGGCAACGAACTTGGGATCGGCGTAATACAGCAAAAAATCCACGATCACAAGGATTCGACCGAACATCCGCTTCACGAATGCGTCGTAAATATTGCCTTGCGATTTGGTATTTTGAGGTTCACTTTTCTTTGCTTTCATCAATTTATTATACCCACCCAAACAGCGAAGGGGATAAAAAACGCTTCCATTTCCGTTTTCTTATGTAAAAAATTTGTGAACCTCTTTCAACAGTTTTTGGATCGGCAGTTTTTGCGGACATTGGGATTCGCAGCTTCCGCATTCGCTGCAAGCGTTTGCTCGTTTATCGTCGGCGAACAGGCTGTAGGTGAGCGCGTAATGCTCCTTCTTTTCCGGCAACGCTTTACCAAAATTGTAAAAGTCGAAAAACAACGGAATATCGACTCCGCTTGGGCAAGGAACGCAATAGTGGCATTTCGAACACTTGATCGGAACCGCTTGATCGTACTCCTTTTGAAGCGTTTCAATAAAACGGGATTCCTCTTCCGTCAGGCCGCCGACGGAAGCACGGTCGGCGATTTTCAGGTTCTGCTCGACTTGCGACATGGTGGACATTCCGCTGATGAGCAGGGAAATCTCCGGCTGATTCCAAATCCAACGAAGTCCCAAATCGACCGGATCGTAAGACGTATTTTTAAACGCTTTCCCCATCAGGCCGGTCGGGTTTGCGAGGAATCCGCCGAAAAGCGGTTCCATTGCGACGACCGAAATCCCTTTGGAAGCGGCGTACTTCAGACCCTCCACGCCGGCCTGGTGAGTTGCGTTGGCATAATTGTACTGAATCATGCACATATCCCAGGAGTAGGTGTCGATGATCTCCTTGAACAGCGACAGATTGTCATGGAACGAAAAGCCGATGTACCGGATTTTGCCCGCCTGCCGCTGCTTTTCCGCCCAGCGAATCAGGTCCAGCCGTTTGATGGCGTCCCAAAGGTGCGATTGAAGGCAGTGGAACAGGTAAACGTCAATCACGTCGGTTTTCAGATCGGCGAGCTGTTCGCGGAGAATTTTATCGCAGTCGGAAACGGTCTCGACGCCCCAAAGCGGAAGTTTCGTTGCGATTTGAACTTTTTCACGGTATCCTCCGGCAAGCGCGGCTCCGACCGCTTTTTCACCTTTGCCTTCGTGATACACTTTCGCCGTATCAAGGTAGTTGATTCCGGCGTCGATTCCGTGCCGGATCATTCGGGTCGATTCCGCCAAGTCAACCGGACCGGTCGCCAAACCGTCTTTCGTGGGAAGCCGCATACACCCGAATCCGAGGGCGGAAACGGAAAATTTGTCCGGACCGAAAACTCTGTGTTGCATGATACTGGCAAGAAGGGAGAAAGGGGGAATGGAAAATTTTGAAAAAGCAGAAGGACAAATTATAACGAAAAACGAACCGATTGAAAAGAGGAGAACGTTACCTCGGTAATCTTAGCAGAAAGCAGGTTTTCGAGGACTCGCCGCCCTCAAGTTCAAGCGAACCGCCGCACTGCCGGGCGATTCTCCACGCTTTCGGCAGTCCGAATCCGAGACCGCGACCTGCCTGGCGTCCGCTGAAAAACGGCGAAAAAATCATTCCGCGAATTTCCTCCGGGATGCCGGGGCCGTCGTCCGAAACACGGATTTCGACTGGACTTGCCTCCTGATCCTGTTTTACTTCGAGAGTAATCGTGCCTTTTTCACCGAGCGACTCCACTGCATTTCGAATCAAGGCAAGCAGCGCAACGGTAATTTGGACCGGATCGGATTCCAAAAACAACGACGGCTCGTCATGTTTCCATTGAAGCGTGATTTCCGGCGGCAAAAACTCCGGGAGCTGTTTTTCGACAAGCTCGTCGATTTTGGCGTAAAGATCGAACCGTACAAACTCCGGCTTCGGCGGACGGGCAAACAGGCGAATATCGGCGATCATTTCGTAAGCCCGCTTCACTTGAGCCGCAATCACGGCAAGCGAGCGTCGCTGCCTGGGATCGTCGATTTGTGTCAGTAAAAGCTGTGCATGCCCGCCGATAATTGCGAGCGGGTTGTTGATTTCATGGCCCGCTCCCGCCGCGAATTCCGCCAATGCTTCCAAGTGTTGTTCGTCCATTTTTTTGTTTTTGGCCGGTCAAATTAACGGGGCGAGCGGAGTTCTCGTTTGAGGATTTTGCCCGTCGGCCCTTTGGGAAGTGCGTCGAGAAAACGAATCGTTTTGGGACACTTGTACAGAGCAAGGTGTTCCCGACAGTATTTCAACAAACTCTCCGAAGTGCATGATCCTCCCTCAACGGGCACAACGAAAGCGACGACGTTTTCGCTGAGCGTGTCGTCCTGAACGCCGATCACCGCGACTTCCTTGACCGCCGGGTGATGAAGCAAAACCTCCTCGATTTCGCGTGGGTAAATATTCATCCCGGCACGAATAATTACGTCTTTTTTGCGGTCAACGATATAAAAGAACCCGTCGGCGTCCATTTTGCCAATGTCGCCGGTTCGGAACCACCCATTGTACATCACTGCCCGCGTTGCGAGAGGGTCTTTGTAGTATCCCTTCATCAAATTATGACCGCGAACCACCAATTCGCCGACTTCTTCCGGTTCGGCAAACGTACCGTCGTTCCTCATAATGCGGACCTGTGTGCCGACGATCTGCGGACCGATGGAACCAGGCTTCGGTTCCCGGTTGCCCATGAGCGAATAGTTCGTAATCGGACTTGTTTCCGAAAGACCGTATCCTTCGGAAAAAACAGTATCGAAAACCTCTTGAAATTCGTTCGCAAGTACAAGCGGAAGGGGTGCTCCACCGCTGATGGCCAAACGTACCGAGGAAACGTCCACCGGATTCCGTTTCTGATGCTGTAGAAGCAAATGAAACATCGTCGGAACCGCGGCGATAAAGGAAACCTTGTGCTGTTCAATTTGGTGCAAGGCTTTCTTCGGTTCGAATTGTGGAACCAGAACGACTTTTGCGCCAGCGATAATGAATGCGTTTTGAATCACCGTTTGACCAAACGAGTGGAAAAGCGGCAGGATTCCGAGGCCGACATCCATGTTCGAATACATCACACAATGATGGGCGGTGTAAAACGCATTGGAAAACATGTTAAAATGACTCAACTCCGCTCCTTTGGGGCGGCCGGTCGTTCCGGAAGTGTACAGAATCACCGCAGTATCGTCCGGTCCGGTTTGGGCCGTGTCGAACTGGCCCGGTTTGTCTTCCAACAGCAACTCCAAAACGGAAAGCGTGTTGCTTCGGTGCGAATCGTTCGGAGCAAAGTAGGGTGCCAGCTTTTGGTACTCCGTTTCCGCGTGTTCGCCGAGGAGAATCAGATATTCACAGTCGTCCACGGATTGAAATGCCTTGAAACAACGTTCCGAGTAGGCGGACCAGGCAAGCAGGCATTTTGCGTCGGAATGGTTCAAAAGATAGGCGATTTCGTTTTCCAAAAGCATCATATTGATCGGAATGACGACACCACCAAGCGAAAGAATTCCGAAATAGGCGGCGGTAAATTCCGGGACGTTCGGAATCATGATCGCAACGTGATCGCCGCGTCGGATTTTGAACGACGTCAGTGCTTCGGCAATTTTTTTCGACCAAACGCTCAGTTCGCGGTAGGTGTAGGACCGATCATCGCTGACAAGCGCAATGCGGTCGGGATATTGTTCGGCGGAATCATCCAGAATCGTCGCTAAATTCAAACTCATAACGGTAATTCGGGGGTAGAGGGACTTTGACGTACCAACGGCGTACCAACGGCGTACCAACAATGTAAAACCCTCATTTTACAGAGGAAGAGACTCAAGTACAGGGCACGGAGTGGAGATTTTTTTGATTCTTTCCCACACAACTTTTCACCGTCTCCACTTGCGAACGATTCACTCCTGAATTAGACTGAAGAAACCGTTTAGGAACAGTATAAAAACTCAAAATGTAAACGGATTGGTTTTGAGGCCGGAAAAAGTGTTGAAATTTAAGGGCATCGGGCATAGGGCATAGAATAATTGGCTTGTTCGACACTCACCATCACTCTTCCATCGACGAGGAAAAGGCAGAAAATAGGTTTTTTTCCTATGCCCTATGCCCTTGACTGTTTTGGGGCCCCGTTTGTTTACACTTTGAGTTATTTTTATACTGTTCCTTACTAAGAACCCCCGACCCATCCGAGTTCCATGCCTGTTACCCTTGAGCCGCCCCGGCGTTATCTGGTCTCCTTTCACCCGAAAAATCATCCGCACTTTTTTACGGATGTTTTGATTATCGGTGCGGGATTGGCCGGTTTGCGTGCAGCGTTGGCCGTTGACCCGGCTCTCGACGTCGTCCTTCTGTGCAAGTCTTCCGTCGCAAACTCGAACAGCGTGAACGCCCAGGGCGGAATCGCAAGCGTTTGGGGGGAAAGCGATACGTTTGAAAGCCATATTTCCGATACCTTGATCGCCGGAGGAGATTTGTGCGATCCGGAAGTCGTTGAACATATCATCCGTCGCGGCCCGGAAGAAATTCAAAAATTGATCGAAATCGGAACGGCGTTCGACCGTAGCGGCGAAAAAATCGCACTCGGACGTGAAGGAGGACACGCTCACAACCGGATTTTACATGCGTTGGGAGACGCAACCGGCAAGGAAATCGTCCGGGCGGTCGTCGAAGAAGTGCAACGGCGTCCGAATGTTCGCATCTGGGAAAATACGTTTGTGCTTGATCTTTTCACCTCCGGCGGCAAATGTTGTGGTGCCATCGTCAACAGGAACAAGCCGGACGACCACCATGAATTGATTTGGGCGAAACAAACCATTCTCGCAACCGGAGGGATCGGACAGATTTATCGGGAAACGTCGAATCCGGAGGGTGCCACCGGCGACGGAATCGCTGCCGCTTACCGTGCCGGCGCGGAAGTTCGGGATATGGAATTCGTCCAATTTCATCCTACGGTTCTTTACATCGCCGGGGGGAGTCGTGCGTTAATTTCCGAAGCGATGCGGGGCGAAGGGGCGTTTCTCGTCGACAAGAACGGGCACCGGTTCATGCACGATTACGATCCGCGGGGAGAGTTGGCACCACGCGATGTCGTGAGCCGGGCAATCGTGCAACAGATGAACAAAACGAACCACCCGAACGTTTATCTCGACTTGAGTCACAAGGAGGCCGACTGGGTTCATCGGCGGTTTCCGACGATTTCCTCGCTTTGTATGAAGTTCGGGATCAATATTGCGACGGAACGAATTCCGGTGCGGCCGGGAACGCATTACCTTATGGGTGGTGTTACCATCGACAAGGAGGGACGAACGACGCTCCCATGTTTGTGGGCCGCCGGGGAATGTGCGTCCAGTGGTTTGCACGGAGCAAACCGTCTGGCCTCCAACAGTTTGCTGGAAGCACTTGTGATCGGGGAGTCGTGCGGTCGTTTGGCCGGACAAGTCGCTCTGTCCTCCAGCAACGATTACCAGATTCAGCCGGTCCTTGAAAGTGCCGCCGAAATGAACATCTCTGAAAACCGGACGGAAAACGAAGACGACGAACGAATCGACTTGACCGACATTCGTAATTCGCTTAAAAGCATTATGTGGCGTCATGCCGGAGTCCTTCGCGACGCCGAAGGGCTTTCGGAAGCTCTTGAAAACGGCAAACGCTGGTCGCATTACGTCCTCTTGCACCAATTCAATTCCTTCGAAGGGTATGAATTGCAAAACATGATTTTGGTTTCCCAATTGATCCTGCTTGGCGCATTGCTTCGGGAAGAAACCCGTGGTGCGCACAATCGGGAAGACTTCCCGGAAAGCCGCTCTGATCTTGCGCACCATCACTTTGCGTTTCAGGTTTAGGTTGCTGCGAAAGAAAACCCGGAATGGAGGCGGTACTCCGTCGTATCTGACGGTCGACCGGGTCGACCACCGTTACGACGTGTTCCCGTCGAGTTGGTAAAATACGAAAACTTTTCCGATAATGTAGAGTTTTCTGAAAGAACTGACTTTAATTATCCGATAAAATACTCTGATTAGGGAGTTGTTTACGCGCGAAAAATCCCTGCTGTTTTACGCAGTTGACGCAATTTAACAAATCCGTGAAAAATCAGGACGGACATAATGATAAAGTCGCTCGGAAAAATTAGGATTTTGACCACCTTTCCACTTACGTTAGCGCAAGTGGGATTGGGGGTATTGGTCTTGAGTATCGTTTTGACGTATACCGGCACAACATACGCGCAAACCCGAAAATCGGCGACTTCCATTCCCTACACCTGGTCCGGACAATCAAATTCTTCTTCGCCCCGTCCTAATCCGATTCGTTTGGTTCAAGTGGAACAAGAAGTACCGCTTCCGGGAGGTTTGAACGATGAGCCTTTCGGACTGGTCGGCGATTTAGAATTCCCGGACATCGCACTGGAGGAACCAAGCCCCCAGGACTTTTCGGAAAGCGACACGGATTCCCCGGAACTTGACATGGAGGAGTTTCTTCGGGAAATGGACAATCAGGCGGTATCACCCGGCTTTCAAGACGAGATCGAGGGAGAGGTCTATCAGGAAATCCCCCCCCTTCGGATAACTTCACCGACTCCTCCGCAAAAAAACGGTAGGAATCAATCCTCACGTCCCACATTTACCATCCCGCAAGACATAAGCGAGGAGGACGTGGAGGGAGGAGAAAAACATCCCGATGAAGCCTCAATTCGTGACTGGATTCGTCAGGGGATTGATTCCGATAATAAAACAATTCCCCCGTTAGTTCCTCCGCCGAAACCAAAACCGCCGATCCCGGATTTTCCGAAACGGACGCCGCCGAAGGAATCGGTGGAACCGGTGGAACCGGCATTCCCTACGCTGCCAATTGACGAGCCTGTTGCGAGGCCACTGGACAATGGAAAATCCCGAACAACGCCAACCAAGCGATACTTTCGGGATTGCAATGTCGGTCGGGACATGGGGTTTGAAGATCAATGCGGCAGCTATCCGATTGAAATTGCACCGTTTGCCGGATTATTTATTGAAAATCCCTACGCTCCGCTTTTCGATCTCGGCGGAAGCGGCGTTGACTTCTTCGGATACCAGCGTGGTTGTCCGCCTGTTCGCCCTTACGGCTGGCTGTTCGACAATATGGAAGTGTTTGCCGGAACAAGCGGTTTCGGCCTGCGGTGCGACGACATTGAAGAAACGAGTTTTGGGCTTCACGAAGGGATCAATTGGTCCGGTTCGTTTTCGCCGCGATTCGGTCTGGCCGCCCAACTCGGCTTTCGCGCCGTCCAACGAACGATTGACAGTACGAATCCGCAGTTGACACCAACGGAATGGAACGGCAACCATTCGCAGGTTTTCATCACGACGGGATTATTCAAACGGGCGCAATCCCATCCTCTCCAATACGGCGTCGTTTACGATTGGATGAGCGACGACAAATACCGCGACAAACAGGCCGGTGAAAAAAATCTGGACAAGTTCAACCTGGGCCAGGTTCGCACGGAATTGTCTTACCGATTCTGTTCCGGTTTCACTTGGGGATTTCGTGGTGCGTTTGGCGTCACACAGGCCGACATGTTCGCAGACGCGGATTACAGAGCCAGGGCGACGACGCAGCTTCACGGATTTTTCGAAAAACCGTTCTGGTGCGGCTCTTTGGCGGGCTTCAGTGCTGGCGGCACTCCCAAAGGAAACGCCGTGTTATCCGCCTATTACGACCAACCGCTTCGGGACAAGTTTTCACTCAAAGCCGGTTTTACGTACATGTTACCCAAAAACGGCAAAGAGGAAAACAGAGCATTCGTCGACGATGAACGCAGTGCCTGGGAAGCGATGATCTCGTTGACGTTCCATCCGCACGGAGGAGCGTTCTCGAAAAACTGCAACCCATTCCGCGCAATGTTTGACGTTGCCGGAAACGGTTCAATGATCGTTTCGCACCGGAAATAGGGAATAGGAAATAGGTCTACACCATCACTTATCACTTATCACTTATCACTTATCACTTATCACGATCCCCAGATTTTCGCTTTCAGGTCGTTAATCAACTTTAAGGCTTGTCCGATTTCGGCCTTTTGGCGTTCGGGTTCTTCGGGAATTTCCCGTTCAATGGTGAGCGGTCCGTCGTATCCAACCTCCTTGAGAGTACGCAAGAACTGTTCCGCGCCGACTTCGCCGGTTCCGAACGGTACTTCCCGCCCCCAATCGACGCCGGGCGTTCCCTTGGTCGCGGTGCCGTCTTTGCAGTGGACGCTGCGAACTTTGTGCCCGACCTTCTTGAGATCACTGATCGGATTTCCTATTCCGTACAGAATCAGGTTTGCCGGATCGAAATTGATGAAAAGATTATCCGTCCCGACATCGGCAATGAATTCCAGAAGCGTGTCCGCCGGTTCCTGACCGGTTTCCAAATGAAGCCGTTGCCCATTCCGCTTGAGATATTCGCAAATCTCCCGAACCATTGCAACAATTCCGGGATAATCAGGATCGTTTTTGTCGTGGGGTACGAAACCGATATGCAAACCAACGGCGGCGACGCCGAGCAGTTTTGCGAAATCGGCGATTTCTTTGGTTTCCACGATCCGCTCGGCCCGGGTCGCTTTCGGAACCAGACCGACGGTTTCCGCCGTGATTTTGATTGAAGCGTAAGATTCCCCTTCGAACCCGCAGAAAACGGCGGTGATTGTAATCCCGTAATCCGCGAGTTTTTTGAGAAACTCGTTCGCTTTCTCCTGCGTTCGGGATTCCTTGTGCGGCGTGTGTAATTGGATGGTTTTAATTCCGAGATCGCGGACGACTTCCAGCTTGACACCAAGCCCGGCGTCGATGCTTGCAAAAACTCCAACCGGCCATTTTTCCATAATGCTGCTCCTTTGAATGAAATGTTGAAACGACGACGTGAAAAAGATCGACGGGTGGAATTCTACCAAAAATCCCGTGAGAAAACCATCCCTGGGAAATCTCATTCCCCGGCGAAACTCTCCCATTTTTCAAAAAGAGCACCAATGATCTCATCCGCAGACGGTAAATTTCCGCCGAGTCGGTAATAATGCTCGACCGGGAATTGCGGAACCACTCGTTTGACGTCCTCGACAAATTGGCCGGAACTGAGTTCCACGACAAAAAAACAGACCTTGGGATTGCGTTCGACAATTTCTTGAAAAGCCGCCGCAGGAAACGGCCAAAGCGTTTGCGGACGGAGCAGCCCGACCTTTTTTCCCTGCGGACGCAACCGATCAACCACGGAACGAAGAATCCGGCTGACAATGCCGTATCCGACCAGAATCAACTCGGCGTCCTCCGTTTGATACGCCTGGGCCTTGGCCTCCGTTTGTTCAATTTGGTGGTATTTCGCAATGAGTTTTCTTGACCGGGCTTCCAAAGCGTCGCAATCCAAATCGATGGACGCAATCAGATTTCGATTGGTTGCCAGGGTTGCGTCAAGTTTCCACGTTTTCTCGAAAGTCCGGGCCGAAACGTCCTGAATTTCAATCGGTTCCATCATTTGCCCAAGCGTTGCGTCGGCTAAAAGATAAACCGGCGTGCGGTATTGGTCCGCCAACTCAAACGCCTGAACGGTCATTTGAAACATTTCTTCCACGGAATTTGGGGCAAGAACAATCGTCTTGTAACCGCCGTGTCCACCCCCTTTAACGACCTGGTTGTAATCGCTCTGTTCCGGTCCGATGTTTCCCAAACCCGGCCCAACCCGCATAATATCGACAATAACGCCTGGCAGTTCCGCTCCGGCCAGATAAGAGATTCCCTCCTGTTTCAGGCTGATTCCCGGTCCGCTGCTGGCCGTCATTGCTCGTCGTCCGCAACTCGCGGCACCGTAGACCATATTGATCGCCGCCGTTTCACATTCCGCCTGAAGGAAGACCTTTCCCAATTTCGGAAAATACTCGGCGGCAAGTTGCGGTATTTCACTTGCCGGCGTAATCGGATACCCGAAAAAAGCGTCGCACCCCGCCGCAATTGCTCCGAGGACGACCGCATCGTTTCCTTTGACTAGACGTTTCATTCTGAGTGGTTTGTAGACGGACTACGGAAAGCACCGCCCCAATAGGATAGCGTAAAACGACCCGTTTGGGAATCGCGGCCAGTCGAAAACGGTGTAAATAACTCAAAGTGTAAACGGGTTGGTTATGAGGCCGGAAAAGGTATTGAAATTTAAGGGCATCGGGAATCGGGCATCGGGAATCGGGAATTGGAGGAAGTTTTTCACCTATGCCCTATGCCCAGTGGTTTGGAGTTAAAATATCAGTGTATTTATGATGTATAATAATGCGTCAGTTACGTCCAGTCGTTTTTCGTCTTGATTGATTTCGTTTTTTCGGGTTTACTACACCTTCGTTTGGTTATTTCA